>Ga0065711_1000137_pt1 | contig 92986 bp, 57 predicted proteins | sample Hoacrofraction12_FD_59098 | JGI IMG/M metagenome (GOLD analysis project Ga0065711, IMG submission 59098) | Hoatzin crop microbial communities from Cojedes, Venezuela - Epithelial fraction 12 v2 (version 2) | ecosystem: Host-associated > Birds > Digestive system > Esophagus > Crop | place... | reverse complement strand
GCCTACTGTAGGTGACCCTGCTTCGGCAGGGGGGTTGGACTAGATGACCCACAGAGGTCCCTTCCAACCCCTACTATTCTGTGATTCTGTGATTCTATGAACAGCATGACATTCTGTTATTTCTGGTTTTGGACAGCGGCAGCTGTAAGCAAATATGTATAATTTGCAATGTGATGACTTTGATTTTAAATTGTTCGTTTGGTCTCTTCTAGAGATTGCTTGCAAGAATTGGCAATGCGTGACATTCGTCTCAGCCTGCAGGGTACTTGATTAAGCTTATATAATTCGAAATACATTCTCTTCACAGCAGACATTGTCTGATGTGTAATAGAACAATATTCAGAATCTTCCTCCAGAAGAGTTTAGCAGGAAATATTGCAAATATTTATATATATGTATATTCATATAAAAGATTTTGTTGCACTGACTGTTACAAACTAAATCTCTTAGAAGATGGTGGGGTGGGACACACATTTTAACGGGTGCCTGTAATTCCTGTTTCATTTTAGATTTTTACTACTCTAAAGGTGAAAATACATTTAAAAGATAAGAAGGATTGCTATGTCTGTATGACTTACTAATCAAGAAGCATAGACTGGGAGTGAAAATTAAATAAACTTGTCATATTACTTGTATATGTATATAAGCTGCTGCTAAATCAGTGTTTCTGTAAAGATACAGATCATCTGCATGACACTACAGAAATTTAGAATGCGCTATAGGGAATGTTCAGAGGAACATTCAATCATTTATCTGTCAGCTGAATGTAAGAACTGGTTGCCTTACTCTCTTGTCTAATTTTGAATATCTCTCTCTGTGGCCTGTTAAATGAAACTATTGTAAACGTCTTCTGTCTGAAGAATCAAGAAACCTTTGTTTTGCTTACCAAAATATGCAGTAATTGCAATGAAGCCAGAGTAGAATTCTTTATAGTTGCTCCTCTTGAAATCTGCCCAAAATATACTGGCTAAAATCACTGAGTACATCCTCCCCCCAAATTCTCTAATGACTGTGGGTGGTCAGAACCATCACTTTACATTTAGTAGAGTATAGAACATCCCTTGTTGCAGTGGCAGTTACCAGTGTGATGAAGCTTTGGTCCAGTAATGGTGTGCTGAAGGTGAACAGGCTTCCAGGACCTGAAGGGGCCAACAGGAAGGATGGAGAGGGACTTTTCACAAGGGTGTGTAGTGACAGGATAAGGGGGAATGGCTGTAAACTAAAAGAGGGCAGATTTAGGTTAGATATTCGGAAGGAATTCTTCCCCATGAGGGAGATGAAACACTGGCACAGGTTGCCCAGAGAAGCTGTGGCTGCCCCCTCCCTGGCAGTGTTCAAGGCCAGGCTGGATGGAGCTCTGAGCAACCTGGTCTGGTGGAAGATGTCCCTGCTCACGGCAGGGGGATTGGAACCAGATGACCTCCAAGGTCGCCTCCAACCCATACCATTCTATGATTCTGTAAATGCACGTGATGTGAAGGCTGAAAAGTGTACTAGGAAGCTCAGAAGCTTCAGTCAGTGAACTTATCCCTGGCCATAGTGACAAACCTATTTGAAGGTGTGTGCTTGCCTGGAAGGTGTCGAGTGTTTTCTGAGACATCTATTGATCGATGACTTCAGCATAAGCAGCTGCACTGTTTGGATGGTATCAATGGTGTTGATACGGAATTAGTAAACGAGGTAGGGATTCTGTTGACTACGTCCAAATTTTATGGCCAAATTTTAGGTGGTCTAGAGAGAAGCTGAGAAGAGATTACAGTGATGGATGAGGCAGATGATGGGCCATAGGCAAGCAATTTTTTTGTCAAATGAAAAATATTGTTTGAAGAGTGTGTTGGAATATGCTACTTTTTGCATTAGAGTCTCATTATTTATAGATTATGATAAATTAATGGACTACAAAACCGCAAAGAGATTAATTAAATTCAGTTTGCATATTATCCCAACTAGTATATATTTTCCTGTCTTCTATAGCAATCTTCAGTAACAAATCTAGTTTGAACATGCAAATATAGCTCTATATTAGTAAAGTATATTACTGTCAAAATGTCAGGGCAGGGAATGAACAAAGGGATTACGTTTCTTCTTGCCTGTATGACTGTTAGTGTATTATAAAATAAAGGAGTAGTACATGAAGTCAATGTGTATATGTCTATAGAACTGTTTGTATTGGACTATGTGATCATTGCTGACTGAGGAAAGGGACGATGAGTAAAAGTTTCAAAAACACAAAAAGAAAGGGTGCCTATTTAGTGAATGCTGTCCTTTGGGCAACTACTGTCTCTTTTACAGTTACTCTTTTTTGATGGTTATACACAGTGAATGTGAGAATGTGTGGAATGTGTTGGGAAATCTTGCACAGTGCATTTTAGTTCACCTGTTGGAGCAGGCGGTGGTAATCCTTAGTTTAGAAAAGAAACCTGCTTAAAGCAAAGTGAGATCTCCTGTAATCGCTCTTTTAATGCCAAGTGCCCCACTTTGCCTTGCTGTCTGGGGAATGTATGGACTAAATCCTAGAGCATTTTTCAGCTATACGCCAGTTTTCGTAACGAAGAGAAGATTCCTGGCAGTCGAGCACAGATTGTGAGAAATGGCCTTGAGGTTTCTGTGATATATTCAGCCAAATCAAGAATGTGAATGGTGGGGAAGGGAAAGAAGGAGTTTTAACTGTTTATATTTAGTTCCCTGAAGAAGGATTTTTGCAGCCAGCAAAAAGGCAAAGATTTGCCAGTGTGGATGTTGAAAAATCAGAGGTTTAAAGATAGACTGGCTTTAATTATTTAAAGATGCAAAGCCAAAATCAGTCCAGTTATGAGTGAATGCAATTGCCACTGAAGTCAATGGAAAGCGTGCCCAGTTAACCCAGTGCTACACAGAGCTTGTAATTAAATATTGGACTACTCTTTGATCCGTCCCGTTCCCTGCCCTGATCTGAAACTGATTTCATATTTTACAGGGGTCATCCTTCAGCAGTCAGCAACCCGAAGCTTACAGCCCTTTCAAGACTACAGCTGCAGGTGATGGCATCAAACTGTGGGATTTAAGAACACTGAGGTAAGGCTGGATTAGGCACCTCGGAATAAAAAGCCGTGCTTTGTCTTCATTCGGAATTGTCCTACTTGCTGTGATACACCAGTAGAAATTTGGATGTGGAATCAGATCTACAGTCGGGCCTTTAAAAAAGAAAATTAAAGGCTAATGGGAACTTACTAATTTTAAGAGACCAGGCAAAATGCTGGTTCTTCAGTTGTAGTTAGTTATGTGGAAGTCACTAAATGGCCAAGATTTATCACCCATGTTTGTCTACCTTTGTAGATCTAATTGTGTATATAAAATGGTATATTGAACCAAATGCTAATGGTGTTTCCAAAACAGTGTGTCATTATTGTGAAAGGAGGTAAAATTTGTGATCCGGCTCTTAATATACAAATGTAACTGTAACAACATTTTTACAAATCATGTATGTGGTGCTATAATTTGCGTAATACTTTATCATAAACTCAGAGTAAAATGCTGCACTTTTTCTAAAAACCTTTCAGTGTTGTACTTGGGAAAGGTGTGGGACAAAGGGAGAGAGTGGCAGGGAGGGAACGTTGCTCAGGAAGGGAAAGATTTGGGACAATCTCTGTAGTGCAGGCTGAAAGAATTACGTTTAAAAGAAAAGGGGTTTGGACAGGGGCATGTTAAAGTTTTAAAGAATAATTTCATATTTGCTTTGTGTGTATGCAGACATATATTTATGGAAAGATGTAACAGAATTTTTGTAGTACTGAATTTTCTGTGTAGGAGATGCTTAATGAGCCTTTCATTTATTTCCACCTTTCTGTGGTAAGCATACACTAAACCTACAGGGGGCACATACGTTCTTCCCAAAAGCACTGCTGTGTTACCCGCGCTGAATGTCAGAAAGTAATGAAACTGGAGAGCGCTGGGGTTGGAATCTGTTACCTTCTTATGTTTTTCTAATAAGCTGCTCAAACCGTGTCGCTGAAGAGTAATGAAAAAGTAGAAAGCTTTTCACAGGTCACTTATCTGTCTCTCTGTTTCTAAATACCAATATAAGTAGAGCAGGTGAATGGTAAAACAGTTAAAGTGTAAAATCTGGGCAATCAATTAAATGAATATGTCCTGGGAAGAGGGGAATAATTTATGTATGTTCTTGCTGTATATTTAATTTGGCAACATCAGTGTGTTCTAGTGTCCACGGAGTTCTATTAGCCAAACTTCAAAAAAGTAATTCAAGTCCTTAATGACACATATTTTAAGGGTGCTTATTAGGTATAACGTATACGTGAGTGTTAGTTACACCTTACGCAGTGGTCAATAGTAGTAACTGTTGTGGAGAAGAAATAGAGAAAATAAATAACTATTTTTCACTTGCTAGCAACTTTCAAGGAAAAAAACCCAATTCTTAAAAATGAGATTTTCTCTCATTGCTCAGCCCAGAGATTGAGTCTTCTGTATTTTAAAATCTATTCTTGAGTTCTCGTAAGGAAGAAAACTGTTCATTTTTTCCTAATGTGTTCACCAGGTGTTTTTCACATAAATAAATCTGAAATGGCTGAGTTTGGAAAGCTCTGTCTGAACTTGGAACAAGTCTCCACTGAAGTGTTAGCTCTACTATACAGTTACAGAGGCTGAAAACTTTTGCTTCTTTTTTTTGTCCATAGGTCTTGTCCAATCAAATCCAGTCCATCCCTTGCTCTGTTGGGTGCTTACAAGAGAGCTCAGTTCCTAAACAATGTTATGGTGGGCCAGTACCTTTAATCTCTCCAAGCTGTTGATTTGTAAAGTTGGTGCATCAGCCATTACTGTGTTGTGAATGGTCCCTCTGGAATAACCTCTTTGTTTCTTCTTTGGGTTTTTCAGAATAGGGTTTGTTTAGTGAAATCTTTGCCCAGTGTTCTTGAAATATAGCAAAGGTAAGTCCACCTTCTCATTTATACTCTTTGCAGTGTTGTGGATAATGACACTAACTGCAAGATCTCAACTTTATTTTTCGATGGTTTTGCTCTAAATATTTGCCCTAGACATCCACAGTGAAAACTGTTCTGCTTTTATTTAATCTGCTTGTTGCCCTCAATGAGTTCTATCCATTGTTACTTTCTTTAATAATACAGTAAAGTATGAAATTCTGATTAAATAAGGGAAAGGATCTCCAGCATGGTGCTCCTGAAAGCTGCAGCTGAAAGCATGGAAAATAATTTTCAGAGTAACTCTGCACGATTTCCCTGGAACTCTTAGTTGTTTCTTTATTCAATTTCTTTGATGATGGTTCCTTTTTTTATTCTTATGACATCCATTCATTTTCTCATAATTGACTGAGGAGTCATAGCAGGACGCTCAGGTTCTTTTTTTGATCTCTGCTTAGAGTAAATCTTCAGGCATGTTATCCTGGCCTGCAGCTTTATAGGTTTTGAATACATTAATTTTTTTTTCTCTGAGTTCCACAAGCATTTTTTCCATTCAGTCTGTAGTGTCAAGCTGCATTTTTTTCCAGTGAAGATTCATTTAACTTATCTTTTCTTTAGTTCTTGAAGTTGGTGAGAGTATTTTGCAACTTCCATTTTCATCATCCTTACTGGATAAAGCTGCGAATCTGTCTCCTTCACTATCGGTGAACTGGAGACATTCTGAGATTGCCTCGGAGAGTGCCAGAAAGCCTGATGGGTTCCTCTGAAGGTGGTACAAGAAGAGGCATTTTAACTTTCTGATGTTGTCAGCCAACCTCACACAGCCAGGTCATCTTGCCAATGAATGATGGAATCTTGGACACTGCTAGTGACTTTTGGATTTACTCAGACTCCTTCTTCATTTGCTTTGAAATGCATGGATTTGTAAAGTTTCATATGAAGAGTTTGAATATTTTTATACTTCTGCATTCTCCTTATTTATAACTGTAGCTAAGAAAAGCTCCAGACAATCTACAAAGCAGAGTTATGAATAAAGAACCAATGAGAACAGATCTTTTTGGAAGGAGAACCAACTCAGGCTACTCTTCTTCCAAGTTAGGAAAATAATTATGAGGCTTTAGGAGTACATGCATTAGGGTAAGATAATGACCTTTGACCAACTTCCAAGACATTGTGAAGAGCAATTTAATTCTATCTATCTTGTCTAAAAGAATGGCTACTTGGAGAACAAGTAAAAACACTTTCTGCTGGGTCCAAGGTGGCAGTGGTGAACGCAGGAGTTAGACTCAGGTGCAATGGGAATCTGAATGAGAAGAACATTACAGTTACCAGCTTCAGGATTACCAAGAGTCAGACAAACATTTAATGATCAGGAGGTACAAAAGGCTGATGAATGTTTATATTTTCTGAAAGAGTTTAAGTGTTCTTTATCATGAAACATGGTAGACTTTTAATTTTCCATTAGACAGAAGAAACTTTACCATTCTACCTCCTTCTGCTGTCTCTCTATTGAATGCATTTTTAAGACATCACAACTCCTGCTGAAGTCAGGAACCTAGCAATGATTCATAGGGATCTGTACTTGTTGTCTCCACCACTTAGTTTTAATCTTTCAGGAAAGTCTGGATTGGAATGACACAAGTTGGTGAGTCCTACAGATCACCCAGGCTACATATTAGAAAATTCCGATACCCTAAGCTTCCTCATGTGCCAATTCTGCCTGTTTTTAGTGACTATGTTCATGAACATATAGGGCAGTGAGAGTCAGATATATTTCGGCACTCCAGTGCTGTAAAACCAATGTATTGAAAGAGTGTAGAAACTCAGCAACCAAGGAAAATTCCTTTCCCTTACAGATTAAAACCATAACAACCCAAAATGGCAGACTAGACTAAATACCAGCTGATTTAATATGTTCATATATCACTTAAATTTCACATGACAGTTTTTAATTCTGTTTTACCAGTCTGGATCCTTTCAATTTCTCATCTCCTCCCACTGGTAGATTAGATAATTCTGTGCATTAACATATCCAGGAGAAAGGAAGTTTCTTTCATTCATTATGTTAGGAGGAAACTATCAGTTCAGAGTGTTGCCCTCTTCACTTTTTTGAATGCCTTTAGAATATTGACTAAACACTGAGTTGTAACACCAGCTTACATTCACTGCCAAAGTTACATGAATACCCACATCTTCATGACTGGCTGACAGTGAGAAAAATCAGCCGTCCAGATTTGTGCAGCAGTTTGCTGTTTTTCTTGCGTGATTCATTCCAGAGTCACTTTCCTAAGAGAGGTTCTAGAATGTGAAGTAGTGTAAGCTTTCCTTCCTCAAGGCAAATTTTAGATCTGCAGAGCTTTTAGACACAGATGTGGACCTTCCTTGGTCATCAGTGAAAAGTGGCTGAAGAAAGAACACCTGCATGAACAGGAGACTTCTTAATCTAAGATGCAGTGTTTGGCAGAAGCAAGGCACAAGTTGCCTTTGTAGCTGCTGCTTGGGTATTTTTTATATGTTGCCTTACAACATCTATTCAGTAATTGTTCCTATCTCTAGCTGACAAGGAAGACATAGTTTCTATAAATTTCTGAGGAAAAGGCCCTGCAGAAAAGCCAAGAAGAAGGACCCAGGGAACTACAGGCTGGGCAGCCTCACCTCGATCCCTGGGAAGGTGATGGAGCCGCTAATCCTGGAAACTATTTCCAGGCACATAAGTGACAATGGATTAATCAGGAGTAGTCGGCACGGATTCACCAAGGGGAAGTCATGCTTGACCAATGTGAAAAACATCTGTGATAAAATGACTGGCTTGGTAAATGAAGGGAGAGCAGTGGATGTTGTCTACTGTGACTTTGGTAAGGTTTTCCACAGTCTTCCGTAACATCCTCATAGAGAAGTTGGATGAGCAGAGAGTGAGGAGGGTTGAAAACTGTCTGAATGGGAACCTCAGAGGTTGGTCATCAGAGGCATGAATCCTAGCTGGAGGCCAGTAATTAGCAGTGTACCCCAGGGATCAGTACTGGTTCCATCCTGTTCAACATCTTCATTAACTATCTGGGTGACGAGGCAGAGTGTAACAAATTTGCTGGTGACACAAAAATGGGACGAGTGTCTGATACACTGGAGGGCTGTGCTGCCATCCAGACAGACCTCAAAAATCTGCAGAAATGGGCTGGCAGGACCCTCATGAAGTTCAGCAAAGAGGAGTGCAAAGTCACCTTGGCACCAAGTGGAACCCCCAGGCACCGATATATTTAGGGGGCAGGGGGGTGACTAGCTGGAAAGCAGCTTTGCAGAAAATGACCTGGGGGTCCTGGTGGACATTAAGATGAACATGAGCCAGAAACAGGAAACTTACTGGGGCAGCTGATGTAAAGTTGAGTAAGAAAGCAGGATGGGCAATAACAGCTGAAACTGGGAATTAATTTAAAGGGAAGAAATGGGACAGTTGTGGTATGTGGTCAGATGTGCTCGTTACCCACCCAGAGGTGGGGAGAGCAGGGAAGAGTTATTACTGCCCTACTTAGAGGTCTGGGCTGCTACTGTGGTAGGTGTGGGGAGGTAGATGTTGTGGCTGCTAGATTACTATTGCAGGTAATGAGAGTGGCAGGGGCAAGGTGTTGGGAGGAGCTCCCCACCACCACCACGGTAACACCCGTGGTGGCAGGAGCAGCCTGCCTCTAACCCACTGAACAGCTGAGGAATAGAAGTTCAGCTGCTCCAATGCTGTTTGCTGCTGAAACAGTCATTCCTCATGTCTTTCTGGAGAGAAGGCAGCGGGTGCTTATTGGACCACAGTGAAGATACTTGAAGAATATTGGACTGCTTGGACATACGGAATTTCTTCTGCAGAGTACTCAGATGCATGATAATGCTTTGATGCACGATCCCAGGGAAAATCAATTTCACCCTCTTTCAGCCTCTGAAAAGATTTGCCAATTGTATCAAGATAGTTTTAGACATTAAGGTAAAATCTCCAACTAGTAGTACGATCCTGTGCAACTAGATCATACACGTCCCTGGCAACATATTTTAGTGGAATTCCTGCAGCCACATGGAACTCATCTCATACATTTTTCTAACAATTACATTTTGAGAGCCTTAGGGTCAGACATGCAGTTTGAATGAATGGCCCTTCAATTTTCAGATCCTTTTCAGTTTGCTTCTCCACTGTGAACTGACTGCTCGATATTATCCTAAGCAATATACACATACATACATAGTCACAATTTGATTACTTCTTGGTCTCTTCTGAACGTGAGGATGCCATGATGTGCCATCTTTTTTTTTCCTTGGAGCTTTGAATCTTGTTGTCTGGGTTCTGAGGGAAAAAGGGATAAAGCAGTGGCTGGAGTTCCTCCAAGTTTAGAACTGGGGATGCATGAAAGTATACAGGGTGGGGAACACGTGGTCCCTGCTGGATGCTGTTGGTGAAAACATGCTGAGCTCTTATGTGAAGGGTTTGGCGTGTGTTTAAAATGAAACCCATGTGTACAGAACAGCTAAGGTAGCTACTACTACTGTCAACATGTACTTGAATTTCGCAGAGCCTCAGTGGGTCTGCTGGTACTGAAGGGTCTCTGAACAAATACCAGAGCACTGGGACAAAGTAATAGAATACAAGGAAAAGTGGTTAAAAAAATGAAAACTTTGGTTTGTAGTCAAGATTTTTTTTTTTTTTAATGCAGCAAGTAGAACAAAATAGACTTATTTGTGAGAGTATTCCCTGATCTATGAAGACATGCACTACTCTGGTATCTTTTTTACAAAAGGCAGAAAACATATTACTTTTTTTCTAATATTCTGCAAGTTGTTTGCAACATACGATACATATTTTGGAATGTAGACTAAAAGCTGTACAATGAAGAACATAGGGAAATCTTGGCTGTTTGCTGTCCCATGCAATTACCAGATGTTTGCCATGGTAACCCCTGAAAAGCTCTGACCAGAAAAGCATTCTTAGGAGACTCGACAGCAAGCCAGCTGGCCACTTAAAGCCTGCAGTATCCAAAATAAGTTTGATCACCACCTGTTGCTACTTAAAAAAAAAAAAGGAGAGAAAAAACAAGAAGCCTGAAATGAGAGCTCCTAGAGTAAGCTGAAATGATACACATAATATCTATCTATTTATTCTGGGATTTTTAATCAGCTTTTTTCCATTGCTGTGATACTTGGAGATATCTGGAGTTATTAGATTGCATATCAAAGTTTCTGCTGGATTCTGTGGAAAGTCTAATTGGAATTAGTTTTATAAAATGTCTTTTTAGAGCAGGATTTTGAGGGGGTGGGGAAGCAGCTATATTGTAATAGAACATAGATCCTGATTGTAACGGAGAAGTTGAACAGGAAAACAATGAAGAAAATACAATCCGGAACGTTATTGCTGTGGCCATGCTGGCACAAGGAGAAGTGGCACTGTCCTATGACTCAGACATTGCTTTATATTGCTGTGGTACAGCAGAGAAAAGATGAGTGAGAGCCTTGGAATCCTGCCAGGTCTTATGCACCCATTTAAAGGTGGAGTAATGGAGTTATTGGTCGCAGATGCGAAGGAGTCAAATTCTTTTGAAAGGAAGTTGTTTGCGGTGATTTATTGGGAGACTCTTCTGTGGAGAAGCAACACCGCATTGAGGAAGTCAGCTTTTTCCGGCCCTGAGAATAAGGCCTTAAACACTGGGAACTGGTCCTGATGGCCAGTGCTCTACGTAAGGAAGAATGGTGATGCTGAAGGTATATTCAGCAGGGACTGAGGATGTGTGGATTTTATTTTTCTTATGAGGAAAATTCTTTCACGGGATGCCGTTGTATCTTACAAGTATAAGAATAAAAAGAAACTTTTTCTTCAAATGTTTCTACAAACGTTGTCCATACGTGACAATGAGAAAAGGCACTGAGAAGGGAGTGTATTTTTGGGGGGACTCTGAAATTCACAAACAATGCACTGGGACTCTGGCAGAGACAACAAAAATGTGATTGAGGCTGAGTTGTGGGAAAGATCTACTCTACACAATAAATAATATTTGGTAGGAGTCTAACAGAGCACAAAATCTTGCAGTGCCACATCTGACCGTGAAGGGGAACAGCAGACAGATGAAACGTATCATGCTTCATTTTTATTTCTGTCTAAGATATTTGAAAGAAAGTCTTGCCTGAAGTTACAATAATGCCTTTTCTGCTTAATCACAGAATCACATAGTGATTGCAGTTGGAAGACACCTTTGGAGGTCAGCTTGTCTAACTCCCCTGCTCAAGCAGTGTCACCTACAGCTGGTGGTCCACGACCATGTCCAGATGGCTTTTGAATATCTCGAAGGAAGGAGATTCTACAACCTTTCTGGGCAGCCTGTGCCAGTGCTCTGTGACTCTCACAGTGAAAAAATGTTTTCCGATGTTCAGATAGAGCATCCTGTATTTTAATTTTTGCCCATTGCCTCTTGTCCTGTCACTGGGTATCACTGAAAAGAATCTAGCTCTGTCTTCTTTAAAGCCTGCCTTCAGCTCCCCGATGGCTGATGTCATTGTGAGCCCACTCTCAATTATCTTTGAAAGATCATGGTGATCAGGAGAGGTGCCTGAGAACCGAAGGAAAGTAAATGTCACGTCTACCTTCAAAAAGGGCAAGAAGGAGATCCCAGGAAACTGTGGATTGGTCAGCCTCACCTTGATCCCAGGGAAGGTGATGGAACAACTAATTCTGGAAACCATTTCCAGTTACTGAGCACTGGCACAAAATGCCCAGTGAAGTTGTGGAGCTTTGCACCCTGGAGATATTCAAAACCTGTCTGGTCATGGTCCTTGGCAACTGACTCTAGGTGAGCAGACAAGTTGGACAACATGACCTCCAGAGGTGCCTTTCAACCTTAAACATTGGGTGATTCTGTGAAAGCTGTGGTATGGGATGCATGCACTACCCTTTATGTTTTCTTTTCAGTTACCTTCTGAAGAATAAAGTTCTTTGATAGTATAAATCCAAAACACAAGTACAGGCTGGGTGGAGAGTGGCACAAGTGCAGCCCTGAGGAGAAGGACTTGCGGGTACTGGTGGATGAGAAGCTCAACAAGAGCCGGCAATGTGCGCTTGCAGCCTAGAAAGCCAACTGTACCCTGGACTCATCAAGAGAAGCGTGGCCAGCAGGGCGAGGGAGGGGATTCTGCCCCTTTACTCCGCTCTCGTCAGACCCCATCTGGAGTCTTGCGTCCAGCTTTGGAGCCCCCAACATAGGAAGGACATGGATGTGTTGGAGTGGGTCCAGAGGAGGGCCACAAAGATGATCTGAGGGCTGGAGCATCTCTCCTATGAGGACAGGCAGAGGGAGTTGGGGCTGTTCAGCCTGGAGAAGAGAAAGCTCCGGGGTGACCTTAGAGCAGCTGCCAGTGCCTGAAGAGGCCGACAGGAAGGATGGAGAGGGATTTTTCACAAGGGTGTGTAGTGATAGGGCAAGGGGGAATGGCTGTAAACTGAAAGAGGGCAGATTTAGATGAGATATTAGGAAGGAATTCTTCCCAATGAGGGTGGTGATGCACTGGCACAGGTTGCCTGGAGAAGCTGTGGCTGCCCCCTCCCTGGCAGTGTTCAAGGCCAGGCTGGATGGAGCTCTGAGCACCCTGGTCTGGTGGAAAATGTCCCTACTCATGGCAGGGGGATTGGAACCAGATGATCTTTAAGGTCCCTTCCAACCAAACCATTCTATGATTCTATGAAATCAAATATGTATTCTGTGATTTGTCCTCCATTGCCTAACCTTTGAAGTCATATATGTTAGAATGCTGCATTTGAGAGGACACTGAGGTAGCCAATATTCTCCTTCACTGTCAACAGGAAGCTTGAATACAGGCAGGTTATTCAGCAGCCCAAATGCAGCCGTTCGATATTGAAAGTCTCTGAATATCTGTGCAAGAGCTATGTGTAAACTGAAGTTAAGAGTGTTTTTACATCTCATTCAAAGTCATTGACTGTCTTTAGAAATTACTTGTCTTTGAACTGCAGTGTTCTCTTAAACTGGATTATTTACAACAGTTTTAGCATAGAACTAGTGAGTTGAAAGGTCTGGTTACTGTGAACTCAAAATGCCCATTGAGATCTTATACAGAAATTCAGCCAAATATATACTATCTGCAAAAGTTCAGAGTTAGACTCTGTAAAATGATGTATTTTCATGCATTCAGAAGTGTCTTCTTTTATACTTTACGAAGTGATAGCCATTGGATCAGTCATAAAGTAATGTTTTTGTTGAAGTATGCCTGTTTCACCTCGGTGAACGAGATCAGCTTGGCGTTCAGTGCGTTCTTACACATACATCCATGTCTAAAGCAGAACAGCATGGCATAAAAATTGAGATATTTCTGGACATGAGTTCAGTCAATCAAATTAACGTAGCATCTGTCATTTCACTGGCCAGAAGAAAGTGTATATCACAGTGCTGGCAGGAGATGTTACTCTCCAAATTTGTTCCTGGACCTAGCATACATAAAAAAAAGAATGTGTGACAGCTGTATTATGGCAAAGTATATGAACTTGTTTTGTAAGGAGAAGGGCAGGTTGACAGCATTCATAGTAAAGGCAAAAGAATACAGATTATTATCAGTGTGTTTTGAAATTATACATTAGGAGTATAAAAATAAAGCTCTGAAATGAGGTATACATATGTAAATGATAATTCTGAATGGGGTTGAAACTTGTATTAAAATGTCTTTAAACATTGAAGCAACTCTAAATACTACTTTTTTCCTTAGTTTTTTAGTGACTACAAGCTATCACATTTCCTTACAACCATGGATTTTATTGAAGTGGATATTAATCTTCATCTCATTAAAAAAATTGTTTTTTTAAAATGGGCCAAGCATGCTCAGCTATCAAAAAATTACTCCGCAACTCTACCTTTCAAGATAAACATAATAAGTAGGAAACTCATTCCTTGCCTTAGATTAAATGCGTTCCTTTCTTTTAGGCTGAATTAACACTGATAGGTAAGAAGCTCTACAGTTGTAGGGTAGATAGCTAGATTTATCGGTTTGGCATGTCATATGGATATTGCCTTTCTTGAGTTCACAAGGTATAATAAATTAATGCGTGGAGTAGGAATGTAAATAGAGCAACGCAGATTAAATATCCAGATTTGGGTGTAAGAAAGTCAAGCAACAATTATTTATGTTATGATTCCACATACTGGATATTCATTTTATATACATTACTTGAGGGCAATTTCTAAAGCTTCACAGAGCAGACTGGAGACCACAACACCTTCCCCTTAATGCAGGGGAGTTTGGCTTTCCCTGCTGAGGTGGCTGACTAGGGGTAGCTTAATGGTAGGCATCACAGCTCCTTATTTCTAAATACTAATGATGTTTCTATCTTTGTAAACTAAACAAGGCCAAAGCGTGGTTTTGGGCATCGTCCTGGGGTAGTTTTGTTTGTTCTTTTTGTTTTTAGTCATTAATATCCTTTAAAGTCTTTCAATTTTGTCAAAACTTTGATGCAGAGATATCTATAGCTTCATGTGTGGATTTGCCTTAGTGAATTTGTAGACTGATACAGATGAGTATCAGTCTGAGTATTGGCAGGATTTCATGGAAATGGCAGTAAAAGAGCTAGTTTTTAGTTGGTGTGATTAAGACTGACATTTCTCTGAAAATGTGAACGTCGCTTGGAAGGGCACGCTAGTCGCTGCTATCAGTGTGGAATTGCAGTTTCTCCTTGTGAACGGTTTACAGCCAGCAGATCAGATGACAGATATGTAAGTAATGTTTTTTCTTATTTTCATCCTAAATGATAGGAGCTACTCACACTATATACAGAGTAGTCTTTTTATGCATGTTTCTAGGATTCAGCTTAATGTGCAAAACGAGGTCTGTTATACTACTTTATACTCCATTTATATGTAGAGGTTACATATGATTCCTGATCTGCATGTTCTTCATTTTGCCTGAAAAACCTTTGATCAACAAAATCTTAATGCTCAAAGCAATTGTTAAAAGCTTGTTTCTAAAGGTTTTCATAATGCTCGACTCTGAGATGCCACGTGCCATCGAAGACAAGAAGAATGGTATCCCCTATAGCCCAGCTTCACGTAGCGTGTACATATCTAACCACTGGAAACTACTTCAGCTCCCAAACGCAAGGAGATGCATCTTTCATTACTGGTTTCTTATGAACCAGTCAGCTGAACAGAAAATGAAAAGTCACTCAACTGCAATTAGAACTTTTCATAATTCCTGGTGTAACTTCGTGTGTGTTTCCTCCGCAGACAGGTTCTATTCTCATGCGGTGTCAGCTGTATTTAAATTTCTACACTTAGCAAAGAGTCCTGAGCAAAAGGGTATCGCTACCTTTTTGAGTATGCACCTAATTTTAATTCTGTAGGTCCTGCATTACTGGCACGATGTTTTTCTTGGTGTTTGCTCAGAGACGGATGATTGCCAGCTTGCAGACAGGGCCCTTGAAACTGGGCTGGGGTTGGGTTCGTTGTAAACACAGCCTTTGAAAACAGCTGGGTAGGAAAGCTGTGTAACTTTTCTTCTAGGTCTTTCTAGGTGACTCATCAGGACTATGACACAGGGTTTCTGGTCAACTTCAAATTCAGAACAAAAGGAGCTTACTGTTGTGGCTAGTTTTGAAATACTGGCTCCAATCATGTGTGAAGGTCAGAGATTTTATTGGCAGATTGCTGGAGGTTTAGCAATAGCTAATGTGTTCTTGACATTTCCACGATAAAAGATATTTTTTTTAAGTTTCTGGTAATTTACATTTCAAAATATAGTTTGCAATACAAAAGAAATGCTTTTTGCTTTGTGAAACAAAATGCATCTAATATTGATCTCAGCTCATGACGTATGTGATATATTTAGTCGAGATCACTAATTAAGGTTGATTTTGAATAGCATAAATAGAGGCGCAGTCACAAGACCTTTTGTCTTCTCTTTTGCATTGCGGCTATTGTTTGGAATTACTGCTGATGCAAGAAAATAAAGGCATAGAGCATGATTTTGCCCCAAACTCTGAATTATTGGGGCGTGGTTTCTTGTCGTAGTAAGCCGAATAGCTGGACTGTGGCCTGCTCTGGTTGGCATGTGGTCCCTGATGGGCGCAGCGCCAGCCAATGCTGCCTAGCGTGGCTCCTGGGTTGGAATTTTGCATAATTTGCATCGTATGTCTGTGGAGAACTTTCATTGTCCTGGTTGTTGTCCCCTCAGGAAAATTCAGTCCAGTTTTGGACTCTTGCTACAACTGTACTGTTAGGACAAAATACAGTTTTGGGGCATTTTTAGGAGGCTTCTCTTTGAACTGCTGAGACTGGATATACTTTTGTGTTTCCTTTTGAAAAAGAAAATTGAACATGGTACTGGATAGTCCATTAATATTGTTAAACTAATATTATCCTGACAGATGGACTGATGTGCAACTGGAACAGTTTTGAGAGTATCAAGAAGTCACATATTTTTTGCAGATCGTATTCTACTGAGTGAATGTCCACTGGAATTAAAAAAGCTGTATAAAAATTCAGCAGTGCAGATACGAAGTGTTATCTTGAAATAATGCATTCTGCAAATAAGTTATGTAACTTTCCACTGACCAGTAACTGCATCTTCAATCATCTTGGAGTTTAATTTGTCAAGTGCAATGCTTGCACCCTGTGGTTAACAGATCTGATTGATTTTCATGCCAAAAGAGGCAGAATTGGAATGTAATTGAGAGTCATTAATCTTAAACTCTCTTTTATATTTCACAATATCTGACGTGTGTGACAGAAAGGAATATGTTGGCTGCATTAATTAATAGCAAAATCAAAACCATATTCCTACAGGGCATAGAATCAGAAACCAAAATATGTTGTTGTAAACTGAGAGATGAAAATTCTGTCTGCCTTTTTCTCTGCTTACAAAGTATAGAACCTGTTTTATACGAGAACAACTTGGTATAGCTTCTGTGCAGCTGAAGCAGCCACTTGTTTTTATTTGAACTGCTTTTGTGCGTGTTAGCATGAGATATGTACATACTGTAAATCACGGGTTGCAAGTGTTCCCCTACCTGATTAGATTACTCCAGCTTCTTGAAGAAAAACTTAGTCAAGACCTGTGTAGCACTGGATGGTCTAATCAAAGCAAGTACCCACAGTATGCTGGTTTTGAACTGGGATTATCCTTTCCGTAACTCATTGTGATTAGAAAACGCAGGAAGTTAGCATTTCTAATATCAGGTCTTCTTTTTGTCTTAAATAGCCTGAGGTTACAAGTGGCTTGGATTGACTCTATCTTAACTGAACACATGTAATATTTTAATTTCTAACCATTTTACAAGTGGACAGTTTGAGGTTTCTGAGTATGAGACAGTAGTATAAAGGAAGATGGACAAATGCTGTAATTAGTTTCAGGTTTCCATTCTCCTGGGCTCTGTATAAAAATATTTACCTAAACTTTTGTTGACCAAATCTGGAGAGTGTGAAATGCTACTTTTAAAAATAAAAATAGCTAATCTTCATCTTCTCTGCTCCATGTAATTCTAGTTAGCTGTTTTACTTCATGTCTAATTAGGTTCTTCATTCTTGTCATTGGAGACCTTAGGGCTCTGTGAATAAATTCCAAGTTTCCAGAAATGAAGTAAGGAATGCAGAAATAAAGATTTGGCTCTTTAATTGTTTTTGCATTGATTCTTGCTACTTCTCTTTGAACTGTAGACTTTAAGCCTCACTTTTTGACCCTGGTGCTGAAATGGAACTTGCTGACAGAAAAATCTGTGTCCATGTCAAATCTCCAGGCCTGGGCTCACAGTTCACACTGACTGACTCATGCTGCAAACCCAGAAGTTTTTCAGCATAGTGGGTTGCTACTTCAATAACAAAAAGACATGGGTAAAGGATGAAGTTCTCTTCCATTTATTTACACTTTTCATCAAAGTATAGAATCTTGCCTACAAGATTGTCTTTGAAACACATTCTAAATCCAGGTTTAAATTTATGCCTTCCAACTGTGAAGGCACCAAAGCTAGAGAGAGTAGGAAGATTGTTGCTTCTTCTCTGGAGGGCATCAACGCTGAAAGGGATAACAGGAGACAGGACAAGACAATTTGATGCTTGTGCATAACACCAGTGTACTAACCACTTGTTAATCCCTGATCATTATCATTTGTGCAAAACTGATTTTAAAGTCAATTCCCATTATGCAAGTGATGCTGGAAACATACTGGTCAGGGGGCACATCCAAAGAATTCTGCAAACCTGTGAGCGGTGGCTGGACGCAAACTTGGACCTGATGGTACTTGCAGACTCAGTTGTTTTCAGATACAAGATTCTGCATCAGCTGGCATGACACAAACTGTGAAATTTACTTATAGCTGACGCCTTAGTTTTCAATAGTTACAGAAGCTGATATTCCAAATAGAATGTCAGTCCTACTGAGAAATATACTTTAATGTTTTGCTGCCAGATATTTACTTAGTTGTAAAATTCGCTGTCCAAATTACATAATGTCTTTATGACTTTCCTTATGGGTTAGACTAACAACTTCTTTGAAAAGGACGAGAAAAATACATATTAAACAACAGAACTCTTAGTTTTATTTTTATCTATCCATGCCTGTCATGATGGGTAACTTTAAAAAGATTATTTCTTATTTTGTAACTCATAATTGCATTCAAAATGCAGTGTTCCTATCTGTTAAACTTGTCATCTATTTTACTTGGCCACATGTATTTTGGCTTTGAGAAGCCATAGTGAGAGGAGCTCTGTAATTTGAAGTAGTTTAAATTTTTAAAGTTTTTCCCCATATTTTCTGTAGTGTATGAATTGCCATACACTGGTGCAGAGTGAACACCTACATTTTACTTTGGATAAGCAGGGTGCACACCCCTCCTTGAAGCGTGTCTCCCTGTCCTCCCCATTTACTGTGCTTTGGTTTGTACTACAGAGTCATCTTGGATCACACAGATCGATTCCTTTCAGGGGAGGCTGAAGTGGAAAAGCAACTCCTGGAGCAAAGTGAATGCTCTCTGTGTGCTAACGGTGTTCAGCCCACAGAATCAGAGATGAGATAGCCCAGAGTAAAGCATCAGAATACGTTTGGAGGTTGGGTTGCCAGCACCGTTTTGTTCTATACATCTGCTCCTTTTGCACCGCACCACTTCCTAATGTAATCATTGCCATAGGAGTTTATGATCCATTTCTTGACTCCTGTAAATATAGTATTCACATTGGTCTTTCTATGGCTGAGTTCTGATTTATAAAATGGGGATTAGCAATGGTAACTTTCTTCTTTCCTTTCCTCTTTAAAAGAATAATTTAGATGAGGTCTATCTCAAATTGTTACCACTGTGGTCAGTTACTCTGATCTTATTTATATGAGACACTTCCACCCTTGTTTGTCTGTGGTGTGATGAGCTTAAAAACTGCACCTGGTTAGGTTCAGAATTGCATATAATGATTTAGATAGCAAGGAGAAAAAGACTTCAAGAACCCTAAAACGTGAATGATAAAATTATGTGGTTGTTTGTTCTCCCTTTGAGAGCACAATTTCACTAGAACATTTTAGGTGCTAATTAATGAATGGAAGATAAAAGACTACAGATGAGGGAAGAGGCAGGAGGCTGACAAAGGTATACTGGTATGGATGCATGTAAATGGAGAAGATGGGACTTGCCAGTAGTTCTGAATGTTTAGTTCATTCTCTCTTGTAGGTATCACTGATGTTCAAATTAGATATCTTTGATACAGTAGAGTATGCTGTAGTGTTTGCTTTAATGCTGGGTTTGGAAAAATAGGAGGATATTTTCTTTACTGGAAAATTACTTTTAGAAATGTCTGGTAGTGGAGATGTCTAGTATTGTTGTCTTGGTCTACACTTCGTACCAGCGGGCTTGCAGAACAGAATGTACTATATGGAGCAGTGGTAGGGACTATCTAGGTTATTTTGGTTTTCAGTGCCATAGGTATCCCACTTACATATTGCTCAAGTTTTCTTTTATATGTTCATATTGTTTAACTAAGATAGGCTTTAAGAGAAAACATCTGGAGTAAATAACATTAGTAATGTTTGCTGTGGAAAAACTAGGACTGACATTACTTGGCAGAAGCAAATCCATGGCAGAGAATGAATGACGGAGACTGCGACTGCCTCTCTGCCAGCTGTTGCTGGAGAAAATCTATCCCTTTCCAAAGACGAACACAGCTTGGTGTTACTCTTGAACCTCAGTTTTTTGGATTCTTTCGTACTGTCGTTAGCTTTTAGGCCTATTATCCTAGGAGGGAAGAGATAAACATTGCTTTCCTATTAATACACTCATGACTTTACTGTGTGATGTTACTTGGCTGTCTTTTTTGGTGTCTTTGAAGGTTATTGAAAGTCTTCGCCTTGGTAGATTATTTTATGAACCATGGAATTATGTGAGCATAAGAACATTTGCTGCTCTTGTTTGCTTCTTGGTCAGCTCAGACTATTGCTTTATCTACGCCTCTACACCTCAGACGTGGCCACCGTAAAACCAGACCGGCAGTGGAGAGCAGCAGAGGATGTTCTGCTGGCTATCGACACATTCGTGTTTAGCTACTACAGAACTCCTTTTTTCTAGTGGCCTGTCAAACTGATGTTTAGGAGGCTGAAATGTGTTACTGGGTTAACCTCAAAGTTTGGTAGTACTTCTGAGAGCTGAGTGGAAGCAAGAGAAATTAGCCTTTTTGCTAAAGAAAAATAGTTTTATGGAAAATTATGCCGTATTCAACTGTAGGCAAAACAGGATGTCGCAGCAGATATGAATACCCAAGGTGTGTTTTTGAATGCGTGCAGCAGTGAGGTGCTTCAAGTGGACATGTACAGATTACGCCCACAGAGCCGGTGTTTTCTATGTGCATGTCCTTCAGTCTACAACTGCTCTGACAGCAGCTGAATTTTGGGTATCGTTGGTATATATGCCTATAATCCTACTAGTTGATTGCATTGTGCTTGCATATTTATTAAGATGGGAGGATCCTTTGTAAAGATAATTCCCTGACATGCCGAAACATCTCAATGAAGATCCTCTGCATCATCTGAACCTTGCAGCATTTCTGCCAAGCAGCCAACACCAACACGCAAGCAGGGAACGCGATTATTGGTACAGCTGATACAGCAGAGCCTTAGCAGCAGTCAGAAAAGAGCCATTTCTTTCCAGAGTGGGTGTGATCCAGCCATGCTGCTTTGTAAAGAGAGGTGAGGTAAATTTTCTTAGGACAAAATCTTAAAGTAATAATTCTGCACTCTGCGAAACCTAAGTTATAAAAGCAAAAGCAACCTAAACACAGCAGTGTGTGGTGCTACATAAATTCCAGAGGCAGGCGAATAAAGCCAATCATATGCATGGGGCTTTGAAATTGCCTAATTAAATATAAACTAAAATCAGGAAAAATATAAACTGGAAGCTTCTAAGAAGTGTGGCTTACAGAGGTAAGTCTGAGATGTGGTTTAGATCTGTTTACGTGGGGAAAATTCAGACTGTGCTAGCTGTAACTGCCAGCACACTGATACATTTGAAAAGCATACCCCACATCTCAAAAGAGGACTGATCTTGATAATATTAACTGTTTTAATAATAAAGAGCACTGTTCATTTTCACTGTTGCTCCTTTTGTAGTTCCATCGAAGGAACTGAGATGGAAGCTGGGATCTTGCTGTAGCGAGAAATTTCCTGTGGCTGCCAGTGACACTGGGGAAGGGACTCCACGATTTGGTGACAGGCTGGAATCAACTTCCCACGCTACCAAGTGGCGAGTGTATAAGATAACCCGGGACCGAAGAGGGTTGATCAGCGCTTACAATACTTGTGAAATCTGTTTTACTACGTGTGGATTTGGCACTGATGCCTGTAGTTCAGGTAGTCTAACACTTTCCACTATAATTCTGTTTTCAGTTGCCTGTAATTGAGAACGTTTTGGGCTGAAACTTTCCATACTGGGTGTCTGTTTCAGGCTGATTGTTATTTTTCATTTCTGTAGAAGTAGTTCAGGTGCTTTTCCAGTTTGAGATTGAGGAAAAATACATGGGTCAGTGAGAGATGTATCCCAGTGTGAACAGGGGATGGTGGAGTGCAAGCCAAACAATTATATCGTGTAGTGTGGCAGTGTGCATCAGGTTTGGTGGCACTAGTGGGGGCAAATGGAGACTAATGCCTTAGGAATAAATCCAGATGTTTTGCATAAAAGTGTAAGTAAGATTATTTTGTTATTTTTCTATCAAGAGGCTTTAACACTTCCACCTCCTGTAGCTCATTTGAAATATTAGAAAAAAAAGTTGCAGGAAAAGGATAACTTTGGCCAATCTATGCAAAACTTCTGAAGAAAAAAAAAATCTATTTGTGTAAGGTCAAATTAGGTATCTTAGATACCAGTGTCTTTTTTTTTTCTTTTTTTTTCTTTTTTTTTTCCTTTTTTTTTCTTTTTTTTCTGTGATCTGTTTGTAGAACGTGCTCCAGTTTAAAGCCACAGGAGTTACAAAGGGCTTTCCTTGAAAACGGTGTTGCTTTTCTGGTCCATGTGCAAGAGCTGATAACATGGATAGTTTTTCTGTTATGGTTTCAGTGTTTCTCTTTCTGATTTGCTTCTCCCCCTTTCCCTTCCCAGGAGAGAGTAGAGTGTGAGTAGTTTGACTCAAATGCGTATGGCCGTGGACTAGGCAGCAGTGGGAACAGACAGGGACAAGTTTGCTTTGAAGGCAGAGTGTAAGAAAACAGAGGAAAGAATTCGTAGTGAAACTCTGCAGGTAAAGAGTCGATTTATTTAGCACACTCTCTCTAGCAGTGCAGCAGAATTAAGTAGTTTTCCATTTGGATACTATTTCTTCCCCTCAAGGAGGAACCTTCACCCTTCTTCTCTGTCTCTTGCTACAAATTTAAAGCAGAAAGCACAGGCTTGTACATACATGCGAGGTGCTAAATACACTCTTGTACAGTGGGTTAATGAAAAAAGACCACTCCAAATTTTCTTCAGACTTCAAGTGAAAGGAAACACAAGTAAGTATGTGGTTATGGGTGCAGGAAACTTGTTTGGAAGCCATTGGTACAGGTAAATGATTTTTACTTTTGGCTGACCCTTGGGTAGAAATGGAAAGGAAATACCAATATCTGCTGAATCAGTATTTTTATTACAAGAAATTGGTCTTAATATAAAAAAAAGGGATTGACTTTGGCTAAAATCTATAACAGATTATATACACATATGCATTTTGGGTATTGCTGAGGACTTCCTGGACTGCTTTGCTTTCTTTTTTATTACATTCAGTTTGCTTGAAAATCTGTTCTTCCTCTGACATTGAACTCATATTTTCAACTTTTTTTTTTCTTATGTGGCTAGTGCTATGGTATCATTTGTAATTCACTTACTATTCTTTTTTTTCTAAGGAGAAGAATATGCTAAAAAAATGTAGTAAGTATAGAATAGAAAAACAGTTTGAATGACATCAGAAATGCAGTAAAACTTGAATGGTGGCAGACTATAGTAGGAGAATGTTGATACTGGAGTTATTCCATTTCTTATGAATACCTGAATGTCATTTCTGTTAAAATACAATTTCCTTTGGACTGGGTGTTGGTTTTTTGATTTTTTTTTTGCCGTTGAAGTTAAAAATAAATTTACTGAAAAGTTTATTTTCAATCTTGCACCAAGTTAACTTTTATTCTCGGAATCAAGACTGTTACTGGCTAGCTTAAATGTCCATGACTAGAGTTACTTAAACAGGAGCTGGTTTTATACAATTTTTTATGGAGATCTTTTTCTTTTAATCACATTTTATTGTCTTACATGTCCAAATTACTCTGATTTAAAATATTTTCTATTACTTTCCTTAAAAGCACAGTTATTGGAAGAGAAGATGATAGCTGCCACCACATAATAAACTATTCGGGCATGTAGTCAGGGACTCTGCCACTGGTTCTGTTGAAGCTGAACCACCACACCTAAATATTTACCATTTATAAGGCTAGAAATACAGCATCAGAAAGAAGCTTAACACTAATTCTGTTAGGATAGAGTTGTAGGAGTAAAGTAGAGTGGGAACGTTGTGTTCCCAGCCACGTTCTGTGTGTTTTGTCTAGAAGCTGTTCAATATAAAAGTAGTCTCAGTAGTAAAGATGAGAGGAAAGGTCATCCCATTGCTGATGAATGCTTTGGTGGTAGCTACAGGCGGGCTTCTATCCATACTTGCTTGTCAATATTTTTCTCTTGCCCAGTGAATCTTGTTACACAATGTAACGATGCAGAAGCAGGCTGCATCCCAGCCCAACCTCTAGCTCAGGGCTTAGAATCATTTCTTGCAAGGCGGGAGGTAAGTTTTTGCATGCTTTTTAGGTTGGGAGGTGTGGTTAGCTAACATCGCTTTTTAGACAACCAGATATGCACTTGCTAGATTCTACTGAAACTGCACAACTGGCTCATAGCATGTTTTGAAAGAAAGGTACAAGCCAAACGGTTGATTTAGGAACTGTGTGGAAGAGCATAAATTACTAGAATACCTGTGTTTCAAAACATTGGATTTATCTTCAAAAAAACAGTGAAATATTATCACATCTATTTTACAGAGAGGAATGGGGCCATTGAGATTAAGCCAAAAATTAATGTGCTTCTCCCCAAATTAAACTGAGAACCTGGAATGGAAAATTAATTTTTATTGGATGAGTTTGGCAAAGTTCTGTAAGCCACTAGATTATGATGGAAAATGTTCGGCTTCACTAACCATGACTCCCTGTGATATGTTCTCTTGGTTAAAACAGGGAGCCGTGTGTCTTCCTGGCTGAGAAACTGTTGGAAGGCATGGTAGAACTGTGATTTGGAGCATTTTGTGCTCTTGACTCTTGCTGCACTCGACTTTGCCTCTTCTTTGCACCTACATACATGAAAGGGAGGGAGGAGAGTAGGCTGGCAGAGGAAAAGAAAAGTGACAGTAAGGCAATTTAGGACCAGAAAGAGAAAAGATGGTGAGTGACAGAAAGCATAGTGCTGTCTGCTGCCTACACCTCTCTGCCAAAGACTGGTCTTGTGCTGAAGAACTGATGCAGCCATTCCAAAAACTTGCAGAGTAATTAGCTTGAGAAGGGTCATAATTGCTTGCAGTAGGAGTTTTGTAACTCTATTTTACTAGCTCCTCATGTGTCAGTTGTGCGGAGTCCAGAGGACTTTTGCTGTGTACCAAACACCTGAATTCTAGAGTTGATTTTATTCTTTCCAGTATTTTCCTCATTAGGTGATTTTCTGTTTAGGTTTGTATGTCTAACAAAGTTCTGTAGTGTGTTAAGAAACATGATGTATTTGTCCTGTTTTGGTTGTTCTCACGTTTCCAAGGGGGATGGACATGTGTACAATAGCTATGAGGAACAGGATCTGAATCACTGAAAAAAGTGTCATAGCGTTGCTGAGTATTGTGGTACTGATGAACCATTTTGACAAGAGGTCCACAGGATTTTGGGGAGCTGTTCAGTAAGAATGATTTCTCCCTGTTTTCATGAATACTCTTTTTTCTGTTAATTAGATGCAGAGGAGCATCCTGTTTGGGAGACTGCAGCGCAGCTTGTAATGCTTCTTGCTCTCCTCTCACTCAGCGTACTCCTTTCCTTTCTGGAGTCTCCCTGAATTATGGACTTCTACAGCATCTCATCTCTCGTTTTCTTGAGACTTGCAGATTTCCATCAACTATGTGAGCATGGCCACCTTGTTTGCTCTGGCACTATGGTGGTGGTGAAGTACAACCGGACTGAGGTCTCCACACCTCGTCCTTGCTGAAGTAAAAAGTCATTGCTAGCTCTTGGTTTTGCAATGAAACCCATGGGGAATATGGACAGGAGGGTCAGGTGATGGACAGTGTGACCAAACTTGGCTATGAAGAAGAGAGCACAATGTTACAAGTACTGAGATAACACATAGATGTCAGCATCTGATAATTTTGATACCAGTTGAGCCTCAGTATGGTATCATCAGAGTGAAGAATGGAAAGCCAGTATGGAAGTAGGAGAATGGATGGATGCGGCCCTATACGATAAGGGAAATTTTGAAGGGTACCATTATGTTCGAACTCTGAAACCTTCTCTGTTTAAACCTAATTATTTGGCAATATTGCAAGGATGTGAAGTAAATAATTGACACCACCTCTTAATATTTTTATATCAGTGAAGAGGAATCTTATGTCTAATTGGAAGTATTTACAAACAGCAATTGCAGCATTCCTTTATGGAAACAGCAAGAACTTGAGTAGTCCTGTGTACAGACCAAATTTACTAATACACGGTCTTGTACTTCCCATCAGAGAAAATAATTTTCTGTCTGCAGACACATCAGAATGCTTTCCTTCATGTCATTATATCACTTTCACCTTGTTTGGGTTCCCCTTACCTATTTGTTGCCTTGTGAACCGATCATGTCCCAAGTGGTAGAAGTCACAGCAGCTGTGGGATGGCCACACGTTTTAAACAAAAAAAAAAAAGCTGCTTTTATATGACTAGCAATCAAATACTCATTATTATGACCAGTTTCCTGAGATGTTTAAAAAGTAGGGAGGAGGGTCTTACTTTTTAAGACAGAATTTCCAGTTAACAAGGATTTTCTGTATCCTTTTAGGAAGGATGCAATGATTTTAACACATTACTGGGAACTCTGCTGCTTTCCCAGTTAGTATGGTAGTATCTCTGTGGAATGCTACAAAAGATCCAGAGGTTAAAAATGGATTCCTATGTTTCTGTCTCCTTTTTTTTGATACTTTATTTATGCCAGTAGATGGTTTTAATTCCATATCCTGGACCGAGTCCAGAATATGTGAGGTATAGAAACTGGATGCAGTTGAGTAGATTCACAGTTGGCCTCTTGGTCTGTCTCTCAGTGAATAAGGTCATGAATGGAATATTTGACACTGAGGACTATCCGGTATTTCTTCAGTGCTGGTTTGGACTAGAGAATCTTTTGTGCTGGTTGATAAGATTTGTTTTCCAAGTGAGGCATGAAGTGTTTTTCAGGACCTGCAGTGGTCCACGAATCTTTCCATAATTTGGGGAGACTGTCAGTTGAGTCCACAAGCTTTTGGGACGCATACCTTGTAGCAGTTTGCCATCTGCTAGGGGAAGCTCAGCTACCTTGGGTCTGAATGATTGAACTCATTTTGGGGGACTATCAACAAAAAACTTAAGACAGGTCCCAGACAGTATTGTAACAGTATCTATGCACAGTTTGGTTAGGTTTATGTTAGGCTGTGCTCCGAAATCCGTGTGCAGAGTCTTACCTGCAGAGAATTAGTGAAGACAATGGAACGTTTTAATTTTTTATTCAAAGTGTAAAGTTTGGATTATTGTCTTTCTTTGACTATTTTTTGCATGCTTTACAATTTATTCTTTTGAGATAGACATTTTATTTATAATGTATTGAATAAGTCTGCATATTTTCTACATATGTTATGTGTCTTTTTTGATATGCCTTGTGCATGCATATTATCTGATGGTATCCTGCAAATAATTGTCATTTTTACTAGATAAGGCATAGTCTAAAACAATCCTATGTACCTGCAAGTGACTTTCACAAGTGTTTCTTATGCAGAGGACCTATACTACAGGATTTATTTTAAGATATTTTCTGTTTTGTTTATGTAAGAGAATGCTAATTTAATATCACAATGCAGCTGTTTTCATAGTATCAGTACGTCTATGACTTTCACTGAATTTCGGTTTGTTGATGCAGTTTTGCACTGGCACTTTTTCATTGTTTGAGGCTATATCAATGAGAATATAATTATTTTGCTACTAAATTTAATTTACTCCTTCGAAAGCACTTTCCTCTATTTCCTTTGAGAAGCAAAGGCAGACAGTATGCTTTTTCTGATCGATGATACCTGCATCATTCATAAAACTATTGATTTGTTATTGAATTCTATGCTGTTCAATTAAAAACTGCAGACCTACACAGAAACAGAAAAATTTTATTTAATGTAGCGACAAACAGAAGAGTTTTCCAATTTAGAAACCAAAGTTTTAGATTCTACATATTTTTACTTTAAAGAAAGAGTTTAAATTCTGAACGCCCTTAAAAATATTTTTAAAAGGGTCATTTTTTACCTGCCTACTTGAAATATACCTAGTGTTTAATTATTTAAGGGGAAAAGATAGCATTACTTGTTCTAAATTATTTTTTTCATTTAAACATTTGCTAAATTGTCCCAAATTGTACAAATCAACCCTAAGATGTTGATGACTTTTATATCTGTTTAGCTAATATGAAAATTTTCTAACTTAGCTGTAGGCTGAATCTTTAGTCTTCCTATACTATAAGTTAGTGCTTCTAGAATGTGATAAATTTCCTTTAAGTGAAAATATAATCTCATTGTTTTTTAGGCTTACATATATGAAATGCGTTCAAGCACTTTTTTACATAAACTGGGGGGACACAGAGAATCTGTCATCAACGTGAGTTTTAGTCCCTCATCTCCACAGGTAATTTAGTGCTTTTTTTCATCTCGGTAATTGAAACAAGTAAAATCTTCACTGTAAGTGTGCTTTTTACCACTTTTTTGTTTACCTGCCACTATGCTGTGCAGCTGTAAGGCCGTTCATCTACTTCCAGCTATAGTGTGGTTATTGGGTCAGTTATAAACTCATGGGAGATGCTGCTTGCTACAGAGACAAATGCTCTCACTGTCTGCCTACAAAGAGAAGTTCTGGCATGGGAACTGTTATGAACCTGTGCTCGATGAATGTTGGGAAAATGTACATCCACCTCAAATCACCTGAGCAGACTACTGATTCAGAGATTTTGAGAGAGAAAGAAGTAGGGACAGGGAAATGGCAAGGGGCTTCGGCCTGCCGTGATTACTCAAAGGCCCAAAAGGTTTGAAAAACAGTGTTATTTTAAATGTGCTGTGTCAGAATAAATAGTGAAATAGCTCTAGCACAATGTTTTGAAAAATGGTTACTGTTGTGTTTCAAGCCTTTCGGATATCTACAGGTAAAAAGTACTCCCAAGAAGTTAGGCACCAGGCAATGACAGTTCCTATTTTTTTACTGAACATTACTACTATGCTGTGTTAACAGCCTGATATTTCAATGTAACGGTTTAATTATACTGCAGCAGTATGTACACAGGAGTCTGTTTTCTAAGTTTTGTCTTTAAATCAGCGCTTCCCTATGGCTAGATTATCATGTGAATACTTTGTATACTGTTTTGAATCCTACAGACTTACCTTCTCTGTTTTCACGTATTGAAACTGCCTCGACGCTTTCTGCTTTTCTACACTTGTTCTTACTTTTACAGAGACAACAGTGATCACTATATATATAAAAGAGTGCAGAGTAGCTCCTCTTTACTTCACTGCCTCCTCAACACTGGCTGTACTTGCTACTATTAAAAATTGTTTATGGAGTAAGTAGAATTTCTTTACATGTGGGAGTATTGTCACATTTACATATCTCCTTCCATTTGTAAATAAAAACGCTAGCAGTTCTGTGGTTTTAGGATTTCTGGAAGTTTTATTCCTTACGTGTATGTTGTTTGAGCAGAGAAATTGTTAAGTGTTATCTTGTGGTGAACATTATTTATTTCTGCTCTTTGGATTCAGCAATGTTATATCGAACCAAATAGTGTAGTTTATTAAATTTTGTGCCCAGATTAGGACTAATTTCAGGTTCAGCATCGAACACAGTTCTGCAAAAATTATGTTACATGCGGAAGAAAAAGCTGACCATAGTCTTGCAGCATCCTGGTCTGTGGTCCAGCTGCTGGACTGCATTTTGGTGGAAAATGTCTTGTTGGGGTTTACCTGTTGAAGGTCCAGAGGGTCAGCTGCAACAATGCTATGAATCAAGACTTTGAGGTAGCTGAGTTCAGGAAAATCACTTGTTGATCAGAGGGACAGAATCTGTAAAAAGGTGTAAAATAAATATTGGCTGTGGATCCAAGACAGACTGGTCCAAGTCTGAAGGTGTGCCTTAGGGCACAAAGCCTTTAATACTGAACTTTATGAAACATCACACAGTCAATTTATTCTTATGGTTAAGAGCCAAATCTGAAGTTCAAGGACCAAATCTGAAGTTCAGGTTGGCCTGCTCTAGGTGACCCCACTTGGGCAGGGGGATTGGACTAGATAACCCACAGAGGTCCCTTCCAACCCCGAACATTCTGTGATTCTGTGATTCTGTGATTCTGTGACAAGAAACCCTTTTCTTGAAGACCTCTTCCCTGAGAAGCAAAAGCTGTTGATTTGAACCAGCTGAAAAATTCCCCATAGATATGTTTCTGAGGGAAGATGTTGAAGCTACCGTTACTAGGAACACTCTACTAAAAAGCAAGGAATGTGCAGAAATTGCTCCTTTGAAGGATTATGGTTGAAACATGAATTCTATTAATCAGGTATAATTAGCTTCCTGAATGAGTATTTTTGGGGGAGCTGCAGAACAAAACAAAACAAAACAAAATCACCTGGGCTCTCCAATGTAAAGAGTTAGCATGAAGTCACACTCAAAGGCACTAGGAGAAGAAGATAAGAAATGCAATGGTAAGCTTGTAGAGTGGAAAAGAAGAAATCCACAAACGAATCAGAAAAAAATAATCCCATGTCTTGAAAGAAAGACTTTGTATTAGGCAGACAGAGTTTCCAACACTGGAAGATTTTTATACCTACTGCTACCACTACTATGGGGATTTAAAATTGACGCTATTCTTGTTTCATTTAAAGTTTAAATGAATATAGTCAAGAATTGTATTGGATTCTGAATAACCTCTGCACAAAGCCTCATTGCATTCAAAAGGAAACACTGGCAGGAGAAGGAGTAAAGGTTGAAAACAGAGAAGTGGCTGATGAGTGAAACGCAAACATTATGGCCGAGCTTTCTGCTGTGGAAAGATCCAGCCGAGAGTGAGGTGTACTGGCAGCACTCCAGTTCAGTGGTTGCTTGCCCAGCACCTGTCCATGAGGTAGTTTGTTCCAACCATTATTACACTTCTCACTTGCATAAATGTTCTTCCAGAAAAGAGGGAAAAACCCTAGATGGGTATAATAGTGATTTTTTTACTGATGGGGAGCACTGTTGCTTTCGTCATAGGGTACTCTAGAATGATTTATAAGATGGTTGCTACAGAAGCTAGAGAAAGACAATAAGACAGAAGCTTTGCTTTTGTCTTAGATTTATTTTCAAGATGAAATCTCAATTTTAGCTTCTCATTGTCACTTCCTGGGTTTCAATCATTGTTCAAAATTTATGTAGGGAAAAGCATTCATCTTATAAAAAATATTAATTGAATTTCAATCTATTCTAGGGAATACACATTAAGGGTTATTATAGTGTTTAACTATAATAACGATAACTATTAACTATAACACATTTGAGTCAGTCTAAGTTAAAGTAGATTGGGAGTCTTATCTTCCAAGTATGGGAAAAATATATCAAGTGTCTTTGAAATGTTTCTGAGGCAAGATAAAAGCAAATTAGGACACTATTTCATCTGCTGTTTTTTTGGTGGCTTTTTTGTAGTTGAGTGTTGGGTTCATCTTTGTACAAGCTGGGTGAACGCTGTGTGGCAAAACCATCCAAGTTCACTCTAGCAGAGTATTCTTCTCATCAGTAGTCACTTAAAAAAAAAAAAATCAGAGAATAAGAAAAGAAGCTCCAAGCTCTGAGCCAAAGTACTGTGCTGGAAGTTATTGTTTCATGACAGAATCGTGACGTTTGAAATGAGTATGCATTGCTACCACCCTACTGATATACTGAGCGGTGGCTTCAAGAGAGAGAAAAAAACCCCACCCAAATACACTTTGATAGAACAGGCCCTGAGCAACCTGATCTGAGTTTAGCATTGACCTTATTTTGAGTAGAAGGTTGGATGAGATGATTTCCTGAAGTCCTCAGAAGGCTACCCGTCTGAAATATAGAGATATTTAAACACAAGCTCAATAAGTAAATGTAGGGCATTTGATGAAAAATAATGAAAAATATCATTTGCATTGGATGAAATATGGCAAATCTGTCCCATTCTCTTTCTAGATTTAAAGGAAGTAAATATATGACAGTTTGATGTGACCACCCAACTGATATACTGAGAGATAACTTCAAGAGGAAAGAACACAAACCAAAATTAGACTATAATGGAAAAAGTCCTTAGTAACCTAGCCTGAGTCCAGTGTCAGCTTCACTTTGAGTAGGTTGGGTAGTAAGACATCCCGAAGTCCCTGCAAATTGAATTGTTCTCTGAATTTGTGATAGCGCACATGCTCCAGAAATGTCTTGTCACTGAAGGCATGGCAATTTACAATTGCCTTGTAGAAAACAGCATCTTTTGATGACCACAGAAGTTCAACTTCTGGCCTGTTTATCAGTAAAATATCTAATTTATGTGTGTGGAAAGTATCAATTGAAATTGTTACTCAAAGATATATTTTTTTTTGCACTAATTTAAAAGTCTGATTTTATGTTTAGAAGTACAGCTATATTTCAAATAACATTAATTTCAGGTGTTATCGTATTGTGGCATGTTTAGGTTAAATAAAACCCAACTGTAAGTGCATTACTTGACAGCTGGAGAAAGTTAAGTGACCAGTAGAGATCTGGAAATCTCTTTCACAGATAGATTTGCGTGGAAGCCACTGAAAATTTCATATTGATTTTCTGCTAACCTGCTTGAAGGGAGATATATTTAATGTTCCCAGTAAGGATGTTTGCTTGTGGGTCTCTCAGATAGTAATGCAGTGTAGCATTAAACGCACCACGTTAGTCAGAATTGGCTACAGGTCGTTTTGGATGTGTCTGGAAATACAAGTTTTCATCTTTTACTAGCTACTAACAAAATATATTTTCCTGGTGGAAAATCTGGAAATTTTACTTTAGAACAGCTTGTATAAAAACTCCATTCTTTTGCAATTTTGGTTCACTTCGACATAAAATTTTCCACAATGTAGGCAGCTTTTGTAGTGATATGGAGAATTCTTTTTCCAACTTCAATTTGCTGAGTTTTGGCTTTAGTGTTAAATTAGTCTTGTCTCATTCCTATGTAGGGCACATTTTTTCCAGTAAGGTATTCTTCCTTGGGACTCAGGCCTATCTTGTCACAGACTGAATCACGTGGATTTAAAACCTGTGATCTGCTTGACCTCTAATATGAAGTAGAAGCAGAAGGTGGAAAGTAAGCTAGCTTGGACATCTAAGGGGAAGCTGTAGTCAGAAAAACTTGGGAGGGAGTGCATCTGAGAGTGCGAGCGCTCTCCCAGTGAACAAGAAAGCAGTGAGGAAGCGGCGAGGAAAAGGCTCGAAATGGAGGTCTGAGGAAAGCGAACAGGACACTTATTTTTAAGGCAGATAGCTTGATTAAATTCTGGCAACCCAGTAGCGGCCAAGGGACAGAGATCCTCTTGTACTATCTGCGATAATAAAAACTTCCATATCTGTGAAGGCTAGGAGTGGTTTACTGAAGCCTCAGAAAGGTGGACACTGAGCCTGGGGATGTAAGCACATTTGTGGGAAAGGACACCTGGTAAAAATCTGAAGACTGGTTATTTTCTTCTGGATTTTAATTAGCTTCGGAAGGAATAGGATTTTGCAAATAGGTTACTATTCATCTAAGAATAGGTTCTTTTGTGGAATTTTAGGAAATTCACAGATTGTCCTGAGCTGAACTTCTTCTATATATGCTTCTGTAGTAGAAGCCTATATGCCTCTACTATACATTTTAAACAATTACAGTTAATTTCCTTATAAAATGGATTTCTCTAAATGCAGTAATGTCCTGAGTAGGAATTATTGGTACAAGAGAATAAAAGAGATGCTCTTTTTTGATCAGAAATGGACTATCGAATTGTTAATTGTTCTTAAATACAAGAATTCCCAAACCCATTGTTCTATTGTAGAGGCCGTGTTTTGCCATAGGCTTTTCTACTGTAGAGGCCTTCAGGCATCTGCTGTGCTGTGCTGCTACCTTAAAGTTTGTACTCATGTGCCATTGTAGATGTTAAACAAAAGATGCTTGCAACTGCAGTGGTTTAAGCTAGCGTATTTTACTTGATTCTTTTGCTGAGCTGAGGCTATATATGCAGTCCGTGAACTGCCTTGGCTGAGAACCTTCCGAGGCAGAGTGTGGTTAAGACTGGGTGACAAATCAGAGAAGGCTGTGAAAAAGAGGGGCTATTTAATGTTTCTCCAGCATGTCCTGGTGTGTCTTAATATCGAAACTTCAACTCTTCACTCATTTCACAAACCTATTCTCTTTCTACATACTACTTTAAGCTGCTGAGGAAGACATTTCATCAGTTTTCTGCATGAACAGTTGTGTGCAGTAATGCAGGCTTTGTGTGGATACTGACTGTGCCAAAGACTGTATGGCAGTTTGTGTCTGGTGAGAAGGTGTTTCCTTTACCCATGTCCAGCCAAAGAAGACAGCTGCATTAAAAAGGAAATAAAAAAAAAAGCCTGCTGCTGACCTCATATGCATGCTTTCTGAGGCTGAATGCATTTCTCTGCTGGTCTTCTCCTTGAACTGTGAGCCAAATCTGTGTACTCTCATTTGTGTAATTTCAGGGAATTGAATGGGGATTTGGAGTGGATATCTCTTAAATGTAATGAACGTATCAGTTCAATTTTTCTATCCAATTTACCGAAATAGCAGTCTGACTAAACTTTAGTAATATTTTGTTTTCATTCACCATCATGTTCAACATCCCTCTTCTTTTATCCTCAAATGTACAGAATTATTATCATGGTATTAACTGTAAGAAAAATTGGGATGGCAGTTAATACAATTTATCTTAACTCTCATGGGCTAAAGGCTGTTCTAGTTTGATCAACTTGTAAATGGTTACCAAAACATTCATGTAAAGTAGTCCAAGGCAGCTGCATATGCCCTTTCTTATTCTTAAAAGACTCTAAGACTTATGAGAAGGGGAAGGTGGATTCACTGGGCCAAACACTGGGGTGAAAAGATCTCTGCAAAGGGTAACAGCACCCTGAGTGCTGCTGAGCAAGTGAATCGTTGAGACAGTGAGTGAGACCTTTGGGGTTTTTTATGTAAGACAGTGCTTTTTTAAAAAATTATTAGCAATCACTGGCTTGTGCAACCCTGTGGTTTACAAGCCCATAACTTGTTAATAATCTATGGGATACTCTTCAAATTTAGAGAATTGCATAACCATTCAACTTTCAACTGTCAAATGGATTTAGAAATTCAGCCAAAGCATAGAAGTACAACTTGTCTTTTATCCTAAATTTAGTCCTAGTCGAAGTAGCTTGGGTGAAAAGAGAGGTTTCAGCTTTACCCACCTTTGGAAGATCCTCAAAGTGGACTTGGTTTCTTACAGTGCCTAGTTTGGCTGCCGCCTTTCAGTCACTGATTAAGTTTGCAAATCTTGACCCTTGCCTTTTTAAGAACTGCTTTCATGGACAAGAATGTAGAACTTTGGGTTCTACCACACTCCTGCAACACGGGTGGTTGAGCCTGTGGAGGACCTGTTAGCGTGACGCAGCAGATAGTCCTCCTGAGTCTATTCCAATTGCTGAGCATTCAGAATCAGAGATCCTCACTGCACGTGTATGTCTCTGCTTACAGCAGGAAGATCATTTCTTTTGCACTTTCTGACAAAACGCAGTAATGCTGCGTGCCATTTAATACAGGAGTTGGGGCTGTTTAGTGGAAAAATTTGTTTATATGAAAGAAATTCTTGAAAGTACATATGACAACTCTGAGGAAGGATGGCAGATTTTAAAAAAGAAAGCGCCTTCTGTAAGCTAGAAAGGACAATATAACTCAGTTTAATCATGGGATACTCCAGCCATTCTAAGTGTGTTGCCAGAAAACCACAGCTGTACTCCACATGATTTTAGATAAATATGCTTGCAGTGGCAAGCTTCTCAGTTCATAGCACATTTATCATAAAATCTTTACTGTACTGCTTACAAGTGTAGATATTTTATTGAATGGCTCTACGAGGTTGAAAGGGGTGGTACTAAAAAATTGGTTATTCTACTGTTCAGTGTGAATTCTGTTTACCAAGTATCTAGACAGGGAAGGCAGGGACCACTTGTGGACTGGAAAGAGATAGGATTGGCTAGGAGTAGGAAGGAAAGACACTAACTGTAGGCATAAGGATAATCTGGAGAACAGAAACCATCAGACAGAGAACAAGAGCGAAGAGGGAATGGTGGAGACTAACTGTAAGAACTGGAGGGAAAGAACATGTGCATGAGGAGAAGTGATGGTATTGGAGAGATGAAGAGAGTGCCTAGAGGGAGTGAATGAAAGCCCTGCAAAGAGAAGTAAGAGAAGATAGCTGCAAGGTTAAGAATTATAGTTTCTGCTCTTTTAGTTAAGCCTTTTTTTCTGAAAATGATAGCGAAAGTGAAATGCCCATGGCTGTGTTTTCAGAGTTGCTGAGAAGTAGAGCTTGCTCTTGATTTAAGAGCTCTGAAAATCAGTGTACTCAATGCCTCAGAAAAAAACTGCTTTGCAGAGGACATGAAGAGAAGCTGCCAGATAAAATAAACCTCTCTTGCACCCTTCACAAATGACAGAACTGTCTTCCAGGAGCCAACAATACAATACTGAAAGGGGTAAGCAAGTGAGCATCTACTTTTCATGCTCCGTGAAGGGGAATGTAGAAAAACATTTTGTGAAATATACTTTGGATACAGTCTCCTCCTTTGCCCTGAGAAGCTGAAGCAACGAAGCTTTGCCAAACAAGAAGAACTAAGGCACTAATCATTAGGAGTTTGTTCAGCTATGTTTTGTGTGTAGAAGTAGGACTTAGACTTTAGCTATCTTACATAGCCTTCTAGGAAGCTGACTTTAAGGTATCTCATTTCTTTTTCTTGCCATCTTGAAAAGAGTCGCTGTCACGTGTTTCTCTTGCTCAACAAATGATATTCATAGAGTGCAGTTGAACATTTGCTGATACTAGAAATCATTCTGGGTGAGGTCTCAGTTCTAAAATTCCTGGGCTTTCATGTGGAACAGGTACAAATCTTCCCTCCCCACTTTGATTACAATGCAAGCTTTTGCACTCCAAGAAGATTCTGCTGTCTTACATGGTCTTTAAGAAACTTACAGCCTAATCGATTGGCAATTATGATATAAATGTATAGAGGATGTATAACAAAGCAGAGTTCAGCCATTAAAAAGATGATTAGATCAAATACAGGGAAACTGAAATTTGAAATAAACTGCATTCTGAATGCACTTTTTGGAAGAGGGAAAGCGAAGTCTTAGCTGACAGATTAAATATGAAAAGAAAAACAGACACAACTTCTGTCTCAAATTAAAAAAGCAACATAAAATGATTCCAGCTGTCTGATGGAGTATGATATAGCCACACCAAGCATTTTGGCCCAACTCCTGGCTGTATCTGAACTGTGTACAGCATAGTGCAAGAAAGGCAGGAAGCAGAAATCCTTTAAAGCTGCCTTTTGTGCCTCTTTTTCCTCGTCCACTGCATAAAGTACAGCAGGCTCAGAAGTTCTCGATTCTGCACTCCTTAACAAGTTTTCAGGCCTGCAGCGTGTGCTGGAGAAGGCAGGGAAGCGTAGAAGCTGATAAGGGGATCCTGTGATCCTTTTTCTTATCCCCCATAAATGTTCAGCAGCTGGAATCACCGTTGCTCCTAGCCCCTGTGTTTCTGAAGAGTGGTGTTTGAGATGTTTAACAATTATGGTAATTCACGCATTAGAATATTGGCATTGTAATTTTAAGGGGAATGGTTCATCTATGCTTGTTCATAATTCAGTCACAATGTATGTACTTTGGAATATCATAGTAGCTGAGGCAGCCTGTGACAAGTTTTTTTACAGAACTGTAGCTGTATTCTATCCAGCTAGTTGCTTACTCATTGAAGAGCCTTTCTTGCCAGCAACGGATCATTTTCCCACTGACAGATCGTACCATACCATACCATACCATACCATACCATACCATACCATACCATACCATACCATACCATACCATACCATACCATACCATACCATACCGCAGCATACCATACCACAAACACACATCTGGGACTTATTCCAGCATTTATGACCTTTATTTCGACTCCTCTAAGAACACCTGGAGAGAGTCACACTGACTCTGCCACTGTCTTTTTGGTCTGGGACCAGGTAGTGAGTGAGCTGTACTGTGGATTGAAGAGACAACTTATGTCTGGAGAAAGACAAATGACAAAGCTGCAGATTATCTTTTAAAATGCCACCTCAGTATGTGCATCATTCTTTAACCTGCATGCAAATGAATGCTTTAATTAATTTTTATTCAGGTCTTAGGAAAGTGTCCATCATTTATCTTATTATAAGGTTCTCATTTTATCCTATGGTATGCCATAATAAAATATGAAATATTTCTGCTTAGTCGACACTTGCTATGCGATAATCTAAGATGTGAATTTAAAGTAAAAAATGTGTTGTAAGAGAAACTGGGTCTCAGTTCTTTAAGAGCTGCTCCTTATAGCTGGTTAGTCTTCTCTTGCAATTTCCTGGAGTTCCTACTCCTTGCTTATTAATTGCCCTCTGTAATATTACAGAAAATTTAAATAACATGAGGAAAACACTAAAAATATAGTCTGTGTTTTAAAAGTATAGGCTGTAAAGTTGGATTTTTTATATCCTTACACCTTTATCCTTACACTGCTGACACAAAAGTGGGGAAACCAGACCCTGTGTAAATTATTCTATGACTGTGACAGAGAAGTGTGTGTATTAGGTGAAAGCCAATACATATCGAAAATGCCGAGGAGGTGGTCTGGCAGGCAATTTGCTCTGCTACACTGCCAGTTCCCTGTATAAAATCTCACAAAGATTGTGTACTCAAGAGAGAAGGTGCAGTTCTAATTTACTCAGCAAAATGGGATTGAAGTTCATGTAAATCAAAACAGAATAACAATGGGTTGAGTACCTGAAGTCTTCCTGCATTTTCCGACACTGACTTGAGGTCTTCAGACTCCGGGAAGAATCTGGCTCTTCACTTTTATTTTATGTTAGTGCTAGCTTTCTGTATGGCATCTGGGTTTATTTGCATTCTTTTCTCCTCCTGTTATGTGTTTTATTTACATGAATGGTGTCACTGAGACTGGTGAAATTACCGTTGTAAGCAACAGTCTTCTCTTACCCACTTAGCTGGCAGTGTGCTTTTTTGCTTTTTGGTTATATACTTTTGGAGAGAAGCTACCTTCCACATGTTCCGGATGAGTTCTCAAAGTTATCAGAAAATATTTTCTCTAGATGTTCAACCTGAAACTTCTATTGCATCTTAGCACAGAGTTACATGTGTCATAGATTTGAACTTTTTTCTAATTCCAGTAGTTTCTGTGTTGAGAGTGATGAGATAGAATAGCAACACTCATATATGAACGCTTTGTGCAATGAGGAAAGTCCTGTTTAACTGATTAGATATCCTTCCATGATAAGGCCACCTGCCTAGTGGATGAAGGAAAGGTAGTTTTTTTGATTTTGGTAAGGCTTTTGATACTGTCCATCACAGCATCCTTCTGGACAAGTTGTCCAACTGCGGGATGAGCACATTCGCAGTGCACTGGGTGAAGAACTGGCAGAAGGGCAGAGCTCAAAGTGTTGTACTCAATAGGGCCACGTCTGGCTGGCGACCAGCGGTGCTCCTCAGGGGTCACCAGCAGTGCTCCTCAGGGCTCGATTCTAATGACAGTTCTGTCAATAGATTTATCAGTGATCTGGATGCAGGAGTTGAATGCACCATTAGCAAGTTTGCTGACAATTCCAAACTAGGAGGTGCTGTTGATTCTTGAGGGTCAAGATGCCTTTCAGAGGGATCTAGATAGGTTGGAGCACTGGACATTGATTAATGGGATGAAATTTAAGAAGGCCAAGTGCCGGATTCTGCAGCTGGAATGGATTAATGCTGGGCACAAGTATAAATTGGGAGAGGAGTGGCTGGAGAGCAGCCCTGCAGAAAGGGATCTGGGGGTGCTGGTTGGCAGAAGGCTCCATAGCAGTCAGCAGCATGCCCTGGGAGCCAAGAGGGCAGATCACGTTCTGGGGTGCATCAAACACAGCATGACTAGCCAGTCAAAAGACGTCACCATCCTGCTGTATTCAGCACTGGTGTGGCCTCACCTCGAATACTGTGTGCAGGTCTGGGCCCCACCATTTAGGAAAGACATTGAAGTCCTTGAATGCGTCCAGAGGAGGGCAACAAAGCTGCTGAAAGGGCTGGAAGGCATGTCCCGCGAGGAGCGGCCAAGGGCTTTGGGCTTGTCTAGTTTGGAGAAAAGAGGCTGAGGGGCGACCTCATTGCTCTCTACAGCATCCTGAGGAGGGGACATGGGGAGGGAGGTGCTGATTCCTTCTTCCTGGGATCCAGTGATGGGATGCGTGGGAATGGCTCAAACCCGCATCTGCCAGGGGAGATTTGGACTTGACGTGAGGAAACTTTTCATTACAGAGAGGATGGTCAAACACTGGAACAGGCTTCCTGGAGTGGTAGTCAATGCCCAATGCCTGTCAATATTTAAGAAGCATGTGGACAGTGCCCGTAATACTGTGCCTTTAAGTTTTGGTTAGCCCTGAAGTGGTCAGGTAGTTGGACTAGATGATTGGTTTAGGTTTCTACCAGCTGAATTCTATTCTATTCTGTTCTATTTAATGGTTGAACTCGATGATCTAGACAGTCTTCTCCAACCTAAACAATTCTATAATTTTATAATTCTATTCTGTTCTGTTCTGTTCTTCTTCCTGTCTCCTCCTTTCCCTAGCAGTATGTGCTGAGGAAATCTCTGATGACATTTCTTCCCAGCCCTGCACTAGCAAAAGGGATTAAATGTGTAACCATGTCCCAGCCTGGGCGCTGGCTCTGTCGCTTTGTGGGAAGGAGGCGTGTACCTTCTGATGGGGGTGAGAGGTGTGGATCATGTCATGATGATGTGACCATCTGAACAAATTTGCAAAAAGCATGTGTGAAACGCGGTTTGTGAGTCTTCTGTGTTCATCCAGTTTAGTTGTGTTTCCACAGGATGGCAAAACCCCACATCTTGGACACTAACGAGGCTCAGAGATCAAGCCCTCAGTCTGAAGAAGGAAGTGTGCCTGAAATAAATGGTTGCAAATCTTTTTGAGGTGAGCAATACCTGTTCATTTCCCCATGGATTTCTTTGTCTCCTTGTAGTTTTTTTTAGAAATACCTGAGCTGTTTTCCTTGGAAAAACATGCTAAACCAAAAGATCCTGAGAACAACAGTACTCCGTCAGAGCGAAGGTCCATTTGGCCCAATGCTTTGTCTCCAAAGTGGCCAACCATAAATGCCTGAAGGAGATCATATTTGATTTCAAAGTTTGTCTTACTTATTTTGGGTCATAGCAGTCGGTAACAGGGACATTATCTAACTAATCCTCTTAAGAGCAGTGTCATCTTTGTGGTACATTAATATTGTTAGTTCTGCAGCTCAGGCTTTTTTCCTTTGTTTTTTGAGTACTCAGGTTGATTCAGATGTCATCCCATTATTTATGCCACAGGAGAAGCTCTCTCAGTAGCAGCATTACTGGAAAATTTAGGGAGTAAAGAACTCTATGCATTACTATTTGGGCCTCCTTGTTATACAGCCTTAGTGTTAGGACTAGCTGTCCTACTTGTAACAACAAGAAATACAGACTTTTGCAATGCTATCACTATTTTAAATTATTTTATATTTTTAAGGTAAAATGGGGAGAAAAAAACAAGTGAAGTCCAGTGGGTCTTGCAAAACTTGAAGTATAATTTGAAACTTATCCGTGCATAGAGTGCAAGCACAAGTATCTCTGCACAGGGTGGACTTTTGAATCATTGTTGTCGTTTTTGGAAGCAGAAATCCTGGAGTCTTGCTCGTCTTGTTATGAGCGTACAGTATGTTTTAAATGTCTCAGAAACTCCCCTTTGACAAGAATTTATTCTGTGTTTTATCACAAGGACACAAAAAAACCCTCCCTATGGGTTTCATACAAATTTTTTGGAGAAAAATCACTAGATTTCATTATTTTACAGTAGGCTGTCATCTCCACAACCAGGTGATCTATACAATATATCTTAAGGATCCGGTAAAGCTTGTATTAGTGAGATATTTACATATAAACATCTTTGGGAAAGCTGCTTATTTTTGCTTACTCATCCTAGAAGGATACACAGAGGATCCGGAGTTCATGATGCCTTTAACAAGTACTGAAAAAAGAGCAAGAAAATATTTCTGCTATTTCGGTGTGCTTCACACAAGTGCTCCAGTCACATTCTGAAAAAACCTCAGTCTTTTATTTCATTAACTGTTCACTGGAACCCAAGATCCTACCAGGCTCGGTGCCTTCTAGGTGTCCACCCAATGAACATAATAACTGCAAGGAAGAGAGAGATTTCCAAATTTTGTTATGTATGTTTCTGTTGCTTAGATTCCTTAAAAAGCATCATAGTCATCAGATTATTCCATTATTCTTACAGCTAATACAGACATGTCAAATCCTTCTATTTTAGTGGTCTTTTCTGAATCCAAATAATGTGTTAAAATGTATTTCTTCCTTATGATGAATTACTTTGTACAACTTTATTTAAAATAAAAATTATTTTACAGGCTGAAAGAGCCAATTTTTCTGTTGGCATGACTCCACAAACCTTAATCGCATAAAGCCTGTATCTTGTATCTTACTGAAGCGGAGGAATTATTTTTGTCTCAAAAATGATTAAGGGACAAAGGGCTATGTTTTTCATCTAGAATTTTGGGACAAAGTGAAGGCTTTTGCTTATTCTTAACAAGACTGAAAATTCAAGTTTCCATTTTGAAAATTGGTTAACTTACTCCAGGAAAGTGCAATTGCTGTGATGCAGAGACTTTGAGAAATGACAAGGATCCCTTAAATCCTGAAGGAATATCCAGAATTGTTCTGTATCTATATTTGTCTGAATGGGTGTACATATTTTTCATCTATGTGCACCCTATCCATTATAACTAGATACACCAATAATGCAGTTAAAACAAATGAAGGTAGGACTTTTCTGTTAAAGTGTGAAAGCTGTGAAATTCTTCATCAAATTGTTAGTGGCAGGAAAACTTAAAAAAAAATCGGTTGGCTTTGGTACTTCTAAAGAAATTCGACCTTGCCTTGATTAGAACACTTTTATTGATATGCTTAAAATATGTTATGTTCTTTACTTTCAAATTTATAAATTTAATAAAATACGAATTCTTGAAACAAATGAGAAATACGATTAATTTGTTGTGCGTCTTTTATTAACGCAGCTCTTAAAAACTAACTAGTGAAATATAAATCTTGTTTCTCATTATTATGCTGAGATAAATTTCAGGCAAAGGCTTTTTATTAGTGTATCCAAAAAGAGATAAATTAATCATAGTTTTAAATCTATAAATGTGTATATTCGGCAGAAATTAATGTATTTTTTCCTTACTTACAGTCAAGACAGATCATCCATGGTCTCACAGTGTACCCAGAACTCATGATGATAAATTCAACAGTATTTGTTAGGAATAGACGTTGCATTGTAATTACATGCTATGAAGTTTCCGGAGTTCAGCACAAATCTGTTAAGTATGGCACTTGCAGGCACAAACTATGTGGATTATCCAAGGATTTAAGGAAGCTCATTCTTCTCTGCCTTCCGTCATGCAGTTCTGTTTTCGTTCTCCTTTGAATTTTTTCGTTGTTTGTGTTTTGGTTTTTCTCTCCTTTTGAGCACTTGGAAAAATTAAGAGGCACCTTGCACAACACTGAAATTTGCTGGAGATATTTTAGCATTTGGAAACTTCATGGGGAAGGTGAAAATTAGTAGGTCTACTATAAATCTGAAAATGTGCTTCATCAGTAAAAAAGTTAAAAATAAAATTATTCCTGTGTTGATAGGATATTACCCAGGATGAGCAATGAACTCCACAGAGAGGTTTGTTACCGTGTATCTACTGCAGTTCAAAAGTTTTGAAAGCCAGCCTTTCCATATCAGATTTTTCCCCTAGTTCTGTAAGGTCTGGCATACTGCAGGCAATGAAAAATTCTGTATAAGATGGACACTTTTATTATAGGGAAGGGATCCTGGAACAGATACTGATCATATGCAGGCAGCTCGAGCCCATTAGCCTTTACTAGTTCTGTATCAGCAGTAGCCCTGTAAAGTCACCAGTTGGTCTTCACTCGTTTACAAGAGTTTACACTAAAATGTAACATGCTGCCATTGCAGAATGAGATGATGTTGTTTACAATTAGAATTCTAGGTCTGAGATATTGTGATGCATGTAATACAGGAGCCTTTGTAGAACAGAATAATCAGAATTTAATTGCTCAGTTTGAATTTGGACAGAGCACTGGGGGTGAGAAGCCTGTGGCAGTGAAAAGCAACATCTGATTCCAATTACCAGATTTTAGCTAACTTTCCTATATTCAAGATTTTTTACAAATGTATAATGCCAAATATAACAAATAATATAATAGTAAAAAGGAAAACAGAAATCATAGAGCTATCATTCTAAGAAAAGGCATAAAGTAAGATTACAGTTCATATAAATTTATGGAGACTATGACATAAAGGTTACTCTGTCAAGAGTAGATATTTGTGTTAGAATTTCTTAAGAGTAGTAGATATAGAACCAGCAGATGAATCTTGAGAACTTCCAAGAAATTGTACTGTAAACTGAATATGACACTACATCTGACAGCATTGTATTGTACCTGGAGCACATAAAATTTTCTCCTGTGATTCTAAGTAGAAGTTACATTCCTTCCATTTTATTTTCAGGGCTTTTTTAGTACAAAGTCTGATACAAAATTAAGAAATACCTTTGTCGGTTTTGCTTAAGAAGCAGTGAAAAGGTCTAGAGGAATACATTAATGATAACAATAGATGCCTATAGATGCCCGTCATTTGCAATTTACTTATTGTCAGGTAATAATAATTACAAAAAAGTGCTATTTGGGAAAAATAACTTTTTCATTGGGCTGTTTTAGTTAAATATCTGATAGTACTCATATTAGGGCTAAAAAAATACCTCGTGAGGGACACCCAAGCTGTGATTTGTCACAAAATTAATCAGGATTTCTTAAAAATTTCCTCCCTGCCTTGCAGAATACTGCATTTTTAATGTGAAGAATGAACAGGGGCTACTGTTTTGTTTTCCTTGTAATCTATACTTGATCTGAAAGTTTTCAGTTGATTCCAGCTAGCATCTGGTATCTTAGCATCTGCTCCAAAATAAAACTTTTGAAGTTCTCCCATCAATAACGTATGTACGCAGTTATATTGTGATACTTAGTGACTGAAGTGTTTTTCAATCCTAAGTGCATTCTCCTTCCAAATTTCAGATTTATTCTATATTTGAAGGTTGGAACAAATTCCGTCTATGGATGACTCAACTTCAGAATGTTTTGTTTGCACTGCAGAATATGATACACGCTCCGTTGGGAAGCTGCTAGTCTGGCAGATTCAGCTGGTTTTCCCGCTGCCTTACCAAGTGTTATGCAAGCATTGCTATCCCATGACTTGAACAGCTCCTCTTACTTTTACTTTAGATGCAGAAACACAGAGTTTTAAAACATCTTGTGAATAATAAGCTCCTGCATGAAAGTTCAGTGCATTATTACAAGATTCCTATGAGTGGTACAAACGTCTGTATGGAACAAATATGATTCTACTTTCTTTAAGTGTGAGTTATATGGCTTTATTATTTTTAAACAGAACATCATTTTCTCTTGAAAATCTTTAAATATGCAGTATGTCACTTAAGACCGTGGCTTGGCTTTTGAATTTGCTGTGATCTGCAAAATATTTTCCTGAGGAAAAGGTGGATTACCCAACAATAAAATTTCTTTCTGTGGGTAAATAGATATGGGGAGGAATAATTCAGAAACAAAATATATTTTGAGTCGCAATCCGTATCATCCAGGAACATACACACATTACAAATCTCTCAGCCACAGAGGATGGGCACCATCCAGAGGAAAACAAAACCTTTATAAAAAGGAAGCAATACTGAATTAATAAAACCAGTTGTTATCTAAGTCAGTCATTCAGATGGAATGATGAGGCTGCCTGCTAAGGAACTACGGGGTGTGTTAGAATGGCAGAACTATACTGCTTTCAGATAGGTTATTTTAAAAGGTAAATCACTATTAACCTTTCATGAATATATGTTTATTACATAACCAATAAATATTGATCAATGCGAGGGCGTTTTATACAGGGAAATGAGCCATAGTATCTCCTCTTTCATGCATGGAGAGCTAATAGAGTTCCCAGGACCTGAGCTGGCGTTTCTGGCCTCCTGAAAAAGGAAATGCAAACAAAAGAGACCATCATGGAGTCTGGAGGAAGAGAGGATGTTCTTTGGTTCTCTAGGAGCAAGTTAAAGCAAACAAATGTTAATATATTTGTTTAATTACATAATTATGACTTGTACTGGAAAAGAGAGAGGCTTTTCTTTATCCTATTGCATGGGAAATGGTAAAGAAGCAAGAGATTTTTATTTATTATTTCATTAAATAATTTTGTAAATAAACGACATGATATCAGGTCTGGAATCCATTTGACTGACATCACTACAGCTGGCCAGCCTCTCATAGTGCTTACAGCTGAAGTGAAAAACAGTCACAGTTTTTAAGCTTCCACTTCTGTAAACATTTCCTGTTCCACGGAGCTATTTTCGGAGTCTTAATGTGCAGTCGTTCCAAAGAAGTGGTGCCAATGAGTAGACTATAAAAAGCGGTATTGAAAATCACTTACTTTAATTTAGTACAATGTTACATATTAGATGGCAAAGTGCCTTTAACCTAGCTATGTATACCCATTTTCTGGCATTATTTGATTTATTAAATATTTGCTCTTTTGTGTCTGATGGGCACAAACTATGGCCTCACAGTTCAAAAGGAGAATGAATGAGAGAGACCATCGGAGTTATATTCAAGACCTAGAATGAAGGGCTTCCTAAGAGCTAAACTTAAGTTACAGGTCATGAATGGATAATATTCAAACCATATTCACTGTGCATCCTCTTGTTTCATTTTCATTTCCACTATGCTTCTAAGTTACAAATTTCTAGACTTTGAAAATTGGAATGATTTGAAAGTAAAACTGAATATTTAAACTAAGAGAACATCAAAGTGACTGAGATTTATACAGTGGATGGTAGGTACAGTATTCTATAGGAAATGGAATTTTGGAGCGTTGATTGAGAGTAGGTCATACAGCAATATTCATGGCAGAGATATTCACAACACAACAGTGGCACTTTATTAAAAGTAATATTGGAGTCTGGAAATCTAAGTAGACTGCAAGAACATGCAACTCATATTAAGGTATCAGAGGTTTTTGTACTTTTCCAGGATTTCATACATAAGAGTGTAAGGCATTTGCTACAGATGTTGGCTTATGGACTAAATAGCAGCGTATAAGAACATTCAACTGGTTTAGGCTTCTGAGAGCTTGCAGATCCTTTTTGAAAATGGGATTAGAACCTACTCTTAAGTCAGTTATTTAGTTATTATTTATTAATTTATTAGATCTTTTATTCAGTGGTTGAGCTTTTAGTCCTTTAGCTCAACTCGTGGAGGCTCTTACTGTTTTTGTTGAATGGCCTGAGTCGCGGTCCTCAAGGCAACCCACAATGGGTGGTCATAATATGTTGGCAGTATGGGAGAGTCCATCAACAACAAATAGCTCTTAAATAGCACGTATCATGGGTGGTCCAAGAGTTTCCTGGGAGGGACAGTTTCAGGAAGACACTTTGGCTAGGATGGGAGCAGTGCTCTCTGTTCATAGATGAGTTCTCCATTTAGTTCTGGTAAACATGGCTAACCTTGTGACAGCCACTCCACTGGGAAGGAGAGAGAGAAAAAGAAGAGTCTGCATACACAGAAACTCCATATGAAATGGTCTCATAGGTTATAGTCTCATTTTAAGGCATACTTTGATGAACTGACTTTATTTTTCAGTGAAGAAAATCAGAGATTGTGGTAAGGTAGTGAAAGACCAGAATATCTGATTACACATCTTGTAATATTTTTAAAAGTAGATAAAGTCTTTACATTAATTTGTATTGTCACATTCTTCTGATAGAATGCAGTTTTGCTTCGTAATACTGTATACAGTTGCACCCTTGTGCTGCTCTCTTGCCAAACCACAGAATTTTTCCAGATCTTGAAGTTGAAGGGAATTTGTGTGCCAAACTGCTGTAGGGAAACGTTGATTTGAATTGTATTTGCTTAGTGTGGGAATTAATCACTTTGATTACCTTGTTATTAGAGCAGAGTTTTGTTTTGTTGATGGTTTCTTAAGAATGACACTACTCCAAGAGTACAGCTCCTTTCGTCTGAAATATCAGTGGTGCTGTTGCTAAGTTTCAATGCCTTTCGTGTATTCCCCATATGACAGTGCGTTTGTCTGTTCTTAGTGGTTTATACCAACATACTTATGTGAGAGATGCTAAACTCCGAAATTTAGCCATCATGAATCAGCAAAGTAGCCATTTCTTTCCTTTCCAGTAGTCTGGGTAATGTATGTTTATTCTGAATTAAATGTAGTCTTATGTCTGTCTTTCTATAAAATGCCAGTCCTGCAATAGCAAAACCAATTATGTTAAGACAAATAGAATGAAGAAAAAACAGAAAAAACATGTTGCTATAAACAGCTACTAGGGTTGAATCATGCAAGAGTTTTGTGAATGTTTTCATTTTAGCATGTAAGTTGTTTATTAATTTCCAACATTTTCTGAACAAATTATTAACACATGTTTTTCTTCTCAGCTCTCACGAGAAAAATCTTTCAATATTTTTAAAGTAAGAAGTGAGCAAAAAGACTTACTATTTGCACTTTTTGTGTGCTTGTTTTTGTCTGTCTCGAAAAATTTGAATACTTCAGTAGCATCAAATAGATGCTAAAATCACAGCAAGGATCTAGTGTGTTCATGCAGTGTCTTTCACTGGTTTGTGAGAAGGGACGGTTGCAGTTTTCTACTGCATCATGTTTCAGACGTACAACAAACCTGTCGTGACTCTTTATGCTGCTTAATTTTGTGGGAAAGAAAGGGTCACAAAGAAAGAGACAATAAACTACACTGCTTTAGTATTAGTTAGTTCTGGCACACAAAGTGGCCTTACAGTCAGATAGAAATGAGCTATTCGTAATTTTATGGTTAGTTATGCAAGCATATAAGCCTGTCTATTTAGTTACTGAAATCTGTAATATGTCTCCGTTTGTTCTCATCCCCCCTACTTGTCTGATAATATGAGAATAGAAACAGACTAGTGAAGTCTTTTAGTTGTAATTAGTGTTGTTTTCTTTCATCATTTGCTGTTTAAAAAAAACATAGCTAATTAAGTTACAAAAATGAAAGGTTTTTGCGAGATCAACATTGATCATTGATGTCGCCAGTGCAAATGGTCAATACGTTCTGATTTCCTGCAGCTGACAATATGTTCTAATTTCCTGCAAGTTCGCTTGATGAAGAATTCGGAAAAATTGGTTCTTCGTTTCTTTTGTTTCCGAAATTCCTCATGTGAATCTGAAACTGACTGTTGCCTCACAAAAGATTGATTTCATAGTTGATTTCTTGGATGGTGTGGTCACTCCTCTGTGTATTCGTGTTCATGAAAGAGTAAACTATCCCTTTTTGATTTATTAATTCACATTGCTGTTGTTTCATACAGGAATAAGTAAGACTTTCTTTATGTACACACAGTCGTAGAGATCATCAGAAAATCTAGAATTTATCATCTTATTCTGAAGAAAGCTTCAGGTCTAACTGATATTGCCCAACTACAGATGTTCAGGTGTGTTCAGGGTTCTTACATGGCATTTGAATGTTTCTGTTCAGCAGAAATACTTGTCCCTTAAAGAAGGTGGTGAGGGCGGGGTGGGGATGCAATCTTGTAAACTAACATTCTTTGTAGGAGGCATATTACTAGTTTGGAGGAAACAAAGCGGTTACATAGCTCATTACTGGCCCAGTTCCATCCCAGATCCTGAAAGTGTTGGCCTGGCCTATGGTGAGAGCAGCCTCACCAATTTAAGCACGTTAGGAAAGTCATTTACCATGTGTACCTGTGCACCTTCAACCTTTTGTGACTGCCATTACAGCCTGCTTACAATTGTGATGCTGTAGATACTGTCATTTGTCACTGATGACATTTATTTCTTCATGCTGTTTAAGAAATGCAGGTATTTTTAAAAAGTTAATTGATTCTTTGGGCAAAATGAATTTTGCTGATGGGTAATGGCAAAGAAATCATTCATGGGACTGCAGAAAATGAAAGCGAATTAATGATCTATTTGTGCTTTTACATGTATTTGAACATTTCTAAATGGGAAGTTAATTTAGGCAGCAATCTTTTCCTGTCAGTACAGCTGAAAAAATATTTTTACACCGCTAGATCCTATATATGATCTGATACCATGCTGAGGTGGACAGGCGAGGGATAATTAAAACTTGCAGAATTGTTGGCAACACTTTTTGATTTCCATGCGCCCTTTTCTGAGCTGCTCCATCGTCATTTCAAATAGTCTCCGATCGGTTGGTGGCTCTGCTGGACAAGGCACAATCTTGGCTAGAACACTGCTTTGCTCTGGAAATTCAGCATTGATGATATGCCATTTTTGGCTTACTTTTGTAAGTCATTGCAAATGTTGTCAAATACAGTTTGGAAGGAAAGTGTATATTGGCTTAGTCACCAATACAGCTCCTGGTCACAACTGTCCTTGTTGAAAATCAGCTTAATATTAATCTTGTCTGTGATGCTGAGGTGCAACATTCTAAAGGTTTCAAGGACTGCTCATGAGATCTCTTACGAGTTCAGTAGCAGATTTTTAAAAGATATCATGCTAGCAAATTTCGTAGAAAGTGGATTTTCTGCAGAATAGTTCATATGTCTCTCTCTCATATTAATGGACCGTGGATGCTGAGGACGAGTAATGAATGGTAGCCTGATGTTTTCAACAGTCTGTACTCTTCTTCTTTGCCTTATATCAAGTGGCAGAACAAGATCAATCATGAAAGTATTTGCAACAAAACCAAACTCTTGCTTCCATCTTTGCTGCTGTTTTTAATGACTTTCTATGTAAAACTTATAATCATGGAAAACTGATCAGTTGCCATGTTCTCGAGAAATTGTTGCATGTCAAGAGTGGCATGCTTGTCAAAAGCTTTGACGGGGCAGTGAGACTGCCAGAAATATACTTACCATCTAGGCTTCTGCGTAGCATTTCGTCTTCAAGGACACTGTGCCCCTTGGAAACTTTGTGGGTGCTGAGTCAGCAGTGGATCTGGAGAGAAGTTGGAAGGAGGGAGGCTGATGAGAGTGAATTAAATGTAGGTAAGGAAGGAGTAGCACGGGAAAGAAAACAAAGGGATCCACAGGGTAAAACTGGACAGAATTACCCATTTTGACTAAGTTTCAAACATTTACTAAGGTTGTATTTATTTGGAACGATCACTAGGGAATTTTCTGATCCTCCCACAGATAAGCCAGGGAGTTTGCAACAAGGTAAAAATATACATTTTTTTTTTTTTTAAATGACTTCATGAGCCTTCATTGTGTGTCTGCTTGATTCAGAAACATTCTTGCCATAGCATGTAGTTAAAGAAAATTCAGAGACTGCTTACCCTGCCTTGTTATAAATTGTCTTTGTGCTATAGAGGGATTCCATGGTCAGAGTGTGGGCAACTGTGCGTATTGGAATTTCACATCAGACCTGCATTCAGCATGCCCAAAGCTAAATATTCTGTGTTCCAAAGAAACTTAATCTGTGTTTGACATTAGCAATTTGTGTTGAATGATCATTTTTGGCTATTTGTTGGAGACATGCAAGGCATATTATTATAGCTGATGTAATATGGTCTTTTTTTTTTTAACTGAAAGATTATATAAGAAATAATAATATAGCTATAGGTCAAATGTCTTGAAACTAGTAAATCTTTTCAATTTAAAGAACTGTGATATTAAAGAATAACAGCTGTCTGTCTCTTTGCATTTTTAAATCCAGTCATTTTTTTCCACTTGCCGGTGAGTCCTCATGCTGCTCAGAGAAAACACATAAGAATTTCTCCAGACCTGTTTGTCTGTAAGTCTGTGTGAAGTCTTTGGTCATTCTGTGAAATAACTTCATCCAGCATTCATTTTCTATTAATAACTTGCAAGAATTAATACTCTGGCAGAGTAACAGTATACCTTACATACATATTTTCTCTTACTTTGTATTACCATAACAGTAAATGTCAAAGATTGTTACTATTACGAAGTAATTTTCTCTGGCATTCAAACATCATGTCTTTGATTTTCCCATTCTAACTATTAACTTAGTTCTGAATCAATTAGATTAATTTCTATCTATCAATATCAAAATAGATCAGTGTAGCACTAATAAACACTTTGCGGCATTCCCCAAGAACTGTTCTGTTCTTTTTAATAGAAGGGCAGGCTAATGAATTATTGATTGCAAAGATGCCTGACACAGATGACTTGTCCTCCTGTGCAAGCAAGATGCTGAAAGCTTGATGCAGAAACAAACTTTACAAATTTGGTAATGAAAATGAATAGCTTAGGTCTGATGCAGTGAAAAAAAGAAGGGAAGGTAGCAAGTGGCGTGGTCAAAGTGATGGACTTCTGATTTTTGTTTGAAATCAAGGGGTGACAATAGTGAAGGCAAAGAAGGATGAAAGCAATTAGTAAGTCAGGGATAAAGGATATTGTTGCAATGCAACCTACAGTTTGATAAATGTTTTAGCTGTTTAAGTGAATGTGGAAGACCATATCCTTGAGATCTTAAGCAGCAAGAATTTGTAGGATAAACACATAACCTAGAGGTGATGACATAGAAGGAAATTGAAGTTGAAGATGATTTCCAGTTTAGCAGTCCCAGTGACAAGTTGTTGTCTACAATGATGGAGAAGGTTTGAACAAAAATTGCAGTGAAATAGAAATGATGACCCATGTTCTAATCTTGTTGGACTTGAAATAATGATAAATCATTAGACAGGTGTGGAGACAGGTCTGGAACAGAAGTTTGGCTGTGAGTCATGTTGAGAGAAATAGTAGTTTGACATTATCTGAAGTTAAGACGTAAAGAGAGGGGAGTAAAGAAAAAAGTAATAATGTTGTAGGGAATTGACTGGGAAATGAGAATGCTCTTCTGATTTATGAAGCAGAAAGATGATCAGGACAGAGAAGAATCAAGGAAGCCAAGAGAGATCTAAACTCTGGGAAAAGCACTGTCAGCTGTATCGAAGACAGCTTGATAGATGGAAGCAAAGAAGGATGACATGTTTATTCTCAGTTATGGCTAGGAACAGATCATTAGAAGGACTGTCAGGAATCATTTCAATGAAATTCAAGGGCAAAAGGTACATTAGAGAGGAGGACTGGAAAAACACCCACCAAACCCGTCTGCAAACAGCACATTCTTTGTTATTAAGTGAATGAGAGATGATCTGTAACTGGAGAAACAAGTGTGGACAGCAGCAGGCATTTTAAGGACACAGAAACTAAGGAATGTTTAGACTGGAAGGAGGAAGAGCCAGATGACATTGATATGTTAATAAATAATGGGAAGAATAAAGGAAAGAAGTTAATATGTGAGATTGGGCCTGAGGCAGGGAAGGAGAGCAGAAAAGAAATGTCTCAATGGACAAGGAAGCAAGCATTGCAGTAGGGGAAGAGGAAGACAAAAGCTGGAAAATAACTGTGGAGAAATAAATATGGTTAGGAAACAAGCAATGGGAATTACGGACATGAAATTTCATTCTAGAAAAGTAGCATTATTTAGCCAAGGTAGTATCCATACCAAAAGCAGAGAAAGAAAATTCTCAGAATCTTCACTGAAACTTCTGCTAGCAGTTCCTACATTTAAAGCTGTTCTGCTCATCTGTGCAACTGAAGCACAGTGAGCCAGGTCTGGGTTAGATGGATGCTCCTGGATCCATACACATACTAAACAAACTTTATCTGTCATGGGCTTGGTTGGGTTTTGCTATTGCAGTTCCTGTTAACCCGTATTTTATCTTCTGCAGAATTTGTCTTTGAGATCTGTCCTCATAAAGGTAGAAGTGATCACCCTTCATGGAATGTGCAGAGATCTTTGCAAATGTTCTTTCTTTAATCTTTTTTGGTATTATGTATTATGATGCAAAGAGCTGTGAAACTTTTGTTTCTGGGGAAGAGGATGGAGTAGAGTCATCATCTTTAAAATTCTCTAGAATGCTTTCCTCTCAATTTTAACATAGATCAGTTTGAGCCTCTTAAAAAACTTTCTTTATTACTTACGTAGGGCAATATAATATTCCTTATGGATTAAACTTTATAGGAAGGATGGCAGCTCTAGGATTTGCTGTTCCAAAGTGATCCATCAGTCTTAAAACTTCTTGAAGTTTTTACTTTTTCAAATGAAATAAGAACCAAGGGAAAGCATTTGCTTTGTGGATACAATTCTTACTAGTGTTAGCTTATGCCATTAATAAATATTTGGATAGTTACGTGTCGAAATAGTTATACTTTATGTTCCCCCGTGGGAGACTCCGGCCAGGTTCCACTCTTTGTTTTTAAAGGAAGAACACACACAGATAAGTGTTTGGGTGTCCAAACCCTGAATTAGGCAGGAGGATCAGGAAAAACTCTGACGTTCTCTCTACAGTCTTTGTTTTGTCAGGAACTCATGGATGTTCACACTTGGATTCTTGTTCAGCTACTGAAATAAATTTGAGTGTTTTCAGTAGAGAATTTGGTTCTAGATTTCAAGGATTTCTTGTTCATCCAGGCTTTGTAAAGAAGGGCATTCTCACCTTCTGTGTGGCTGGTGTACTACGGAAGGAACACAGGAAGCTCAGAATAACTTGGATCAAAACCTGGTGCTTCTGTATGTTACATGTGAACCATTCAGGCAAGTATAGAGGAAAGGAAAATGCACAAAGCTCTGCTTCCCCTGAAACAGCCAGTGTCTGCAGCGGCCTCAGGCTGTGCTATTGGCTTGATGACAGCAGCTTCTGGTGCCAGGAGCTTCTGCTGCCAGACAGAGCTTGGCCCCACAATCAACCTTCTCCCAGTTTCCTGCTATTGCCAGCTCTTCTGCCAGCAGGACCACCTATCGGAAGCTGCCAGCTTTTCTGCTCCAGGACCAGCACAGAGATCCCTACTGGATCTATCTTTTGTCTTTATCTGAGGCTCTAATACATGTCCTTTTGTTTCTGCTTTTTCAAACTGTTTTCCTCTAGCACTGTAAATGCAGAGGGAAGCAAGGCATTGTATTTCCAGGAAAACTACTTCACATGTATGGTAGTGATAACTCTGGATTTCAGGACCTACTCCACTTACTAGCGCAGTCTTTACCTTTGGTGACAGACTTGTCTAATGGTTTGGAATGAAACTTCCATGCAAACTTTATAAATCTGCTCCAGACTACAGGAATATTGTATGACTCTGAGTGTTAAAGCAAGTTTACTTGGCACATAATTCATAATGGAAAGGAACCTGCGAATGCATAGTCAAGTGGACTGGCATTCTAATGCTGGATGTAATCAGATCCCTTTCAATCCTAGAAGACCCATTTGTTCCCCCAATAGCATGAAGAATTCTGTGAGCTGTGTGAAGATGCACTTAGCATCGGTCTCTGCTCAGTACTTTTGTGGAAGACTATTCAATTTTTTTGTACGCTGACATCCTTAACTTCTTTGAGCAATTGACATTTTCTCCCACTAGAGACCATGACACAGAAAGGGATATCAGCTGCTTGCAAACCTTTGTATCCGTCGCCTAACATCTTCATTTTTAATGAAAATGACCTTTTGGTAACCATTATCTTCCCTGGAAAAAATACACAGATTCAGTTTTTTTTAAAAGAACTACTGCAGATTATTTTGTTTTCCTGATATGCTTAAGGCTTTCATTAAGTTCCTCTCCAAAGCAGTGCCAGCTTTGTGGGTGTTTGCTCAGAAGGTCTGGGAGAGAATTATCCGCAGAAAGACGCCAGCTCCAGCCAAAGGAGATCCCAAGAAAATTCTGGAAATATTTCTAAGCTAGTGATGTGTATACTTGCTGCCTGAAGATTGACGCATGCTTTTATGACGAATTATTCCACTGCTAAAGTGAATATGTCCTTCGAGTGTCTCTGAGTTTGTCTAACCAGTTAGACTAGGAATGACACTGCTTGGGGTCACCCAGAGCAGGAGTATGCAGGGGTAATCACCAGAAGGAAAAGACTATTTCCTTAAAAACTGGGGGGGATTCTTAGGAAAGTGTCATGCATATTCACAGCTGCATTCCTTCCCTATTGGTTTAAAGTCGTTTTTTGAAGGGAGAAGTTGGGTTTGTAACCAAACAGGTGGGGCACTCCCTACGGCTTTTATCTCATGTTCAGACAGCAGGACAGGGAACCGGGGAGTGCAGACTTTGCAGATATCTCTGGTCTAAGGTGCTTGACTGCACATGGGTACACAGACTGTGAATGTCTGTGCAGACTGCTCCACTTCAGAGTTGACAAATGGGCTCCCTGCATCAGTAAAGACTGAAGTCCTGATAGCAGTAAGGATATGACAGCTCATGGCAGGGGGGTTGGAACTAGATGATCTTCAAGGTGCCTTCCAACCCAAACCATTCTATGATTCTACGATTCTATGTTTATGTAGATGTGCGTGAAGACTCCAGCCTTGCGTTATTCACACTAGACTTAAACCCATCAGTGGAGTACAGGCAAGCCAGTTTGTAGCCGGAGACAGTTTAACTGTTTTCTTCCAGCACTGTAGATGAGCTAGCGACTCTTGTCAGCCTTACTAACTTGCTGGAAGGTGGTACCAAACTGCCACATCCTCACTGCCTGTGAGCTCTCACCAGAGAGGCTGCATCGTGCTGTGCTAAACCACACAAACACATCGCCTTGGGTTGCTGCTGCCTCAAGGATGACAGCACCATGGGCCATCCCACAGCATAGGCGTGCCCTAAATTCCACGCCCTGAAGTTCTTTGGTTTTGCTTCTATTCTAATCTAAGCAGCAGACTTCTCCATATAACACTTCCAGTAGTTTTAAAACTTGGGTTTAAATTTAATGTGTACATTCTAACCACCCCCCCGAGTTACTTAATGCAAATGTTTTCATATGTCTATTTGAGGTCCGCCACACTGAACGACCTTGTTACTTGACATGCTACGTTTAAACTCATTTGGCTGTACAAATTGTGCACTTAGGAAAAACACCTTTTAAGAAAGCTGTTAGTCTGATTTCTCTTTGTTTTTCTTCTGTGAGCTGAGAAATTCCAGGAAACCAGCGCTGGTTAGTCTTCTGTTAGTGTTCTGAGTATTTTGTGAGTTTATATTGTTTTAGTAATTTTTTTTTCCAAATTGCAATGTGGCATTGCATCTTTTCCTGCAGAATATTTCTCCGTATTTTCAATTTTGAAAAGTTAACAGAAATTGCTAAATATTCAGTACTCTGAAAATTAAAATATTATTAATGTTGTGTGTTGATCATGTCATTTGCTAGCTATAGAGAACCTTTACCATGGTGTGTATTTAGAGGCTTTCATATTTTGTAGGATTATAGTCAAAAGCAAATGTAGGAATCTACATACTTGCCAATGAAATGATAGATAACATAAATAAAAATAAGAGGCTTAATTTCTTTTTCATTTTTACACAAAGATATTTTGCACGATGTTCACATAAATAATATTGTATTTCTCTTATTATTATAAGATAAACATTATAAATGTAACAGGATTGCATTATTAATATAAATTATACTATAGTAGAAAATAAAAATATTATTCAGTGAGTCTGTAGCATCTTAGTTTGAGCAGAACAGAAAACTGTAGAATATCACAAAGAATCAGTAATGTGTACAGAGAACCAAACTGATAATTTATATAACTTTTTTTACTTCAGAGAGATTATGTGTGGTGAGATTTTAGCTTCCTCTATTAAAAAATAGATTTTCCCAGCTGTAGTATAACAGCTAAATTTTCTTTTGGAAAGGAAATATGCCATACAAAGTGTATTAGATTTTCCTTTGTAAAATAACAAATTTGATATATGAGTCTTTGTCTTAGTGATACTTCTGTAAATGCTTGTATTTGAAGTCCCTGGGCTTTGGCCATGGAATTTGGTTCAGATTATTCTTTATGACTTGATCTAGTATCTGGCTAGTGAAAGCTATTTGTTCCTAACAGTCTGGCAAGTCACTCCATTCTTCACGTGCTGAGCACTGTGATCTCCAGCACTGTGTGCACTGAAGTCACATCCGAGGAATGTGTCAGTGGAGTAGCAATCTTCTGTTCTGAGAATTTTATTTCTGGGCAGTTTTTAAACTCAATGCGTGCTATGCCTTCTTGTCATGACCCTCGTCCCTCTTCCCCATACATATAATCCCTTTTCAACATGTGTGGCTTCAGATGCATTAATTGCAATTTTCCAGTTTGATATATTTATAATATACATGCTGTCCAAAAGTTGTCAGATTAATGAGGAACTGATAAACAGTAAAGTGTGTTGTTTGTAGGGACTTCAAATGTAGTCCTTATTTCCCAAATGGCAGCAAAAATCATTAAATAATTTGTTTATAAATAATCTTCATGTTACGAAATAAGTAATTCCACATGTGGGGCCTACTGATTCATAGTCAAATTACAATGGTAAGGAATCTGGAAATTGCACTTTTGATGGGTTCATTTCAACTACCAGAGACATTAGACTTCCTAATTTAACAAAGTTAAAAAGTAAAGTGAAAAGCAAAATAAGTTCATGCTTTCCTTCTATTCCTACTTTCTTTCATGGGTGAAGAAGTGAAGAGTATTCCAGATGTGATGGCCTACTCTTAGTAACAGTGCAAGGCAAGTAGAAAATATGTACACCCTCATCTCATATTTTGCACAGGAATGGGAAGCTGTTGAAGAAACATTCGTATTTAAGTATCACTAAGACTTACAATATGTATTTAAGAGATTTAAAGGTGAATCTGCACAACACTGCCATCATCTTAAAAATTTCTTTGAAAATTAAATTTCATCAAAACAGAGGACTAAAGATTTTTTCATATCCTATTTTATATTATGTAACCAGAAATATGTTTAGAAGTTCAAGAAAACAGTAATGTAAAAAATATCTTGACATATGTAACACACAAATAACAACCCCTTCCCTGCTTGTGGTATCTTGAGTGACGTACCAGGTTTTTCTCTCCACCTGCTTTCACGGCAGCCTTCAGTCACAGAAAGTCTTCTTGTCCCTGTTTTCTAATTGGATAATGAAGGGAGTTAGAAGCTGGGTTTTGCACTTGGTCATGAAGGTGTGGTTTGCCTGATGAAAATGAAAAGTACCCTGAGTACTCACAGTGGTATTAAAATAAGGATTTAGACCTATTTTCTGATCAAACTTGTTTAGCTCAGGCCTGAAGACAATCCTGAGCTGGTGGCAGGCAGGGCTTCACAAGGGTGGTTCTGGAGACTGGACCTTCTTTTTGTGGCTGTTCAGGAAAAGAGCTCTGTGTGGTCCCAGAAAACGCGTTAGCTGGGCCAGCTGTTTCACCAGAGCGATACAAGAGAGAAGCTGTGCCTGCTACGTGGAAGACCGAGTCCCGTTGGTAGTTCAGCGCACAGGTTGGTGAGCTATCTTGTCCTCTTTGCATAGCAGGGGGTGCTGGGGAGGCATCATGACCGTTCTACCGTTCTACGGGACGACAGACACGGAGAAAATGCCTGCAGGGAAACTGAATCAGCGCACCTTGATGTGCATAATTTTCAAGTTACTTATGAGTTGTTAGTTTGAGCTTTCATCTAAGAGTTTAGGGTTTTCCAGCTGAATGGGTACTTTGCACTCAATCAGAAAAGCCAGAGGCAGCCTTTGATGACTTCAGATAAATGGCATTTGTACTCTTTGAGAAATCCCACTGAACAAGAATGATCTACATTTATGTGTCCGAAGTTTTTCTTTCCATTTGATATGTGATGCTCTACTTTGCCATTAAAACTTTGCATCTCAGAATGCTTCTTGTAATTGATAATGTGAAGAATGATCGCCTCGAAATGTAAATCTGTTTGGAAAATTTTAGAATAATCGTCTGTGGAACGGCAAAAGGGCAATGAATGTTCACTCCCCTCAAGGTGGTTATACATACTGTAGTGATCATGAATGGAAAATTCATGCCATACGGCTGATCTGCCACAGAGCCTTGTAGCTGCCTTGTAGCTGCCTGAAATGTAAAAAATCATCTTCCATTCTTTGATAAGTGGGCTTGACCTTTGTAAAGGCAGGAAAGCACTCAGATTTAGGGCTCATCCCTGCTTTTTAGTGTGTTAGATTCCAAGCAACAATAGCCCATGATGGAGAATATAGTCTGTGGAGACTGTAAAGGCACATTCACATTGCTACTACTGGGCTACCTGGACTCCTGCATCTACAAATTGTTGCAGTGTGTCACTAAGTGGCGGGAAGATACTTTTCTCATGTCGTGAAGTTTCATTATGTTTTATATTTTTTGACTGCCAACAACTGTACTTCATCATACATGGAAAACACATTTGGCTTCTCATTTTCTTTAAGGGTCATCTTAAGAATTACCTTCAGTAGTTGCTTCCAGAAGTATTTTGACACAGTGGAATCTCCCTGGGCCTTCTGGTTCTATCTTTGGGAAAGTGATAATATAACACTAGTGCAATAATTTCTTATGAAATTACATTTCCATGACTTCAATCAGGAAGGTACAATTCTGCAGTGCATGTATAAAGTTACATTTTTTGTCTCGGATTAAACTTTGTTGCATATATATGGTTATGGAAGATGCAAATATACATTTCCTTCTTTTCTACCATTTCAGACATCTGGAAATTTTTATATTGATCAGTGTACTTTCACTTTAGTAAATTTTGGAGTACGTCTATTACTCAGTCTGCCTAAAAGTCATTAGTAAACATTAAAAGACTTCAGTAAATTGAATTTACCTAAAAAGATCATACTGTATTTTGTAGAGGCAGGGCAGAACTGAGATTATTTAACATTTTCATTAATTTAATGTTCTTTAAAAATTACACTAGTGTTATTTTTAGCATAAATTATGTGTTTAAATAGACTTCCTACATCTCAGCATATTTTTTACTATAAGCATAGAAGAAGATTACTAACTAATCAATCACTGTTTATTTTCTTTGTTAAATTGTTAACCCAGAAGTAAACTAAAACCTGACAAAATTTAGGATGCCTCCTGTCACTGTGGTAGCTGCTAAATGTTTTAGCCATATGTCTGCTTTTATACCCCTTTCTTTTAGGCAACTAATCTGAGACAATCTTCATTTTCTATGATTAAGAGGTCTTTGTATCTTTTAAAATCTTTTAAACTACGGTCACAATTGGAACTGTACATGTAGGTACCCTGAGGATATACGTCCACTTGCAGGTACTTTCAGTTGGGTCTAGACCTGCCAGGCACAAATGACTTCATTCTGGTGCTTTGTGTCATGTCTTCAGTAGCTAAGATCTACTTTTTAAGAAACTGTTGCTCTTTCTCACAGCTTTTGTAACACACGAACTTTATGCCAGCTGGAGAAATTTTGCAAATGCCATGTGGGAATAGAAAAAACACTGCCCAAGATGAATCACATTGAAAATTTCCATTTACTCTAGCATTTTGTTTTGAAAATGCTGAATGCAAGAAGTCGTAGAAGCTCCTTCATACAGAGGGTTTACTCTTTTGATAGTGCTCTTGTGGTACATTATCTCATGATGAAGTGACTATTTTAAATGTAGAAGTTGTAAGAGAAAGTCAGGGTTTTGAGGAAAAAAAAAGGAAAAAGCAATATACTCTAATTCAGTGACTTGAGTGTGGAATAATAAAAGAAGAAATGTGAGCCTGTTAAGTTCTGATATGTACTTCAGTTTTAAGAAGAAAAATCCATTCCGCTGGTGAATCAAGGATAAGTAGGAGTTCTACTTTGAAGGGGGCTGCCTGACTAAGCTTGTGTGGCTAGGTTTGCATGAAACAGTTTTGATTTTTCAGTGTATTTTGCTGTGAGCTAATGTCCAGATTTTGAAGTGGAATTTGAAATAATACACCTGAGTAGGACGCTAGTAAAAACTCTTTTGCATGTTTCCCTCAGTTTTTCTCGTTACTGAGTGAAGAGACAGGATTGTAATGACAATGATGTCATGCAAACATTTGCAGCCTCAGAGATTAAGGAAGTCTTTTGAAGAATGTCTGAGATTACATTTAAGTTGTTTCAAACCCATCATTAAAGAAAATGATCTGGAAACCATTCCTGATTATTTGTCCAGCCATGTGAGCTGTAAGTGTATTTTGCAGACTTTCAACAACTGCTATTGTAAAAATACAGTAAAAGTGTTTTCTACATTAAAAAATGGTGGATTAGACATTTTCATACTGCTAATTATGTATTTTCATTCTTCTGAATTTAACTGAATTTTGCTTTAATGTACCCAAGGGTTTGACTAACCTTGGCATCCCTCTTGCACATATAATAATGACTGAGGCCAAAAACGTACTCTAGTTCATTAGACTGTTGTTGTCCTTCATGCAGTATCTTCAGTTCCCTGCATCACCATTCTGATATCAGAGAGTTATAGAATGGTTGAGGTTGGAAGAGATGTCCAGAGGTCACCTAGTCCAACCACCCCTGCTCAAGCAAGGCTACCTACAGCAGGTTGCTCAGGACAATGTCTGGTCAGTTTTTGAATATCTTCAAAGATGGAGACTCCGCAGTGTCTCTGGGCAACCGGACAGCAATCTGACTGCTTCAGGATTTCCTTCAATATAATGCAATTATGTCAAACGCTTTATTGCAGTGCCCCACGTTTAAAGTAGAATAGTTAAGAGATACGTGTGGGTATGTGGCTGAAAAAATTAGCAACCAGATTAACAGCTGTCTTCTGATTTGTGCAAATTAGTGTCTGCTGCACAGAACTTGAGCTAGGGACTACAAGGAAAAGAGAATTGTATGGAATTGTGACGTACAGTGGAATGTGGAATACGTGGAATTCTGCAGAATTTTTAGTCCAGCCATGAAACTTAGAAACAGCAATGGTGGAAAAAATTAAAAACTCTTTTCTAGTTTCCTGCCCAATAATCAAATGAGTGGGGACCTGGAACAGACTTCTAGTTGGAAGCGTAGTGACAGAAAACCTTTTAGTTAGAGAATGGATCTTGATAATATATGAAACAGATCAACATTTCTTGATCTAGAAAACTCTTTATGTTCCATGTCCTATACCCTTTTTGTGGGGAAATGTCAGTGCGGGTTATTATTTGGTTCATCTCGAAATGAGTGGCACTGAAACAACTACTGTGCTCATAACTGATGTTGCCCTCTCCCTGGCAGTGTTCAAGGCCAGGCTGGACGGGGCTTTGAGCAACCTGGTCTAGTGGAAGGTGTCCCTGCCCGTGGCAGGGGAGTTGGAACTAGGTGATTTATAAGGTTGCTTCCAATCAAACCATCCTACAATTCTACAATGAGCCATGGCCACAAGCCATAACATGTACTGGAGGTTCTCTTCCTACCACCAGTTTCTTTTATGCAGTATCAGTTCTTTGATAGTACCCAAAAACATGGTAGTCCTTGTCTAGAAGAGCGTGCTGTTTGAATTTTATACAAATCAAGTAAATATTAAATCAAACATTCAGAAGCTAAAATAAAACCCCTCATGGGTCACAGCAGTCAGCCAACAGTTACAGCAATGCAGCTCGGAAAGAAATATTTTCAGGAAAGTGTTCTAGAACGTGAATCTCGAGTGAAGTGAGCTTCCCACTCCCTACTGCATGGTAAGGCACCAAACCCTGGGAAAGGACAGAAGTTAAGGTGTATCCTCCATTTCATCATTTCTCTGTTGGCTCTGTTGACAAACAACTCCCTAATCAGCATGCTGCCCTTATGAATGCCGTTCTGATGTGCATACGGTTTCTTACGCCTTTTTATGAAGAGCTGAGGCTCTCTTCAAGATTTTTAATCAAAGACAATGCTTTGTGAGTCTCTTTTCATGACTACAAAACAGATGTAGCAGTTGATAGGAATACCTAAAGCAGAAGTGGTAATCTTTGTTGGTGGTATAAACCACGAACCCCTAGAGATTAGTTCCAGCTTTTTGTGGTTTCTGGTGTCTTTCCTTTCAATTCCAGCGGGAGCGGGGCTTCATCCAGGAACACAGACATTCTTCAGCTTTTTGTCAGAAAGCAAAGAAGTATGAGACTGTGAGTATGAACTCTCAAAGGAAATCTCAGATATGAATGCTCATAAGCTGTTTAGATACTGTAAAGTCTGAAAAAATAGTATGTGTTTAGGTGGTGTTACTGTAACAATGAAAAGATGTAATCATTTTACTTCTTTTATGTACATGAACCATAAAGTAAGACATTTTTGATTCCCTCAGCATAATATCCTGAGGCAAACCAGCTGTATTTTACATTGTATAGTGTGTTTTTATATGTTAATTGATGCATATTTATAAAGACATGGTAATACTAACATAGCATTCTTGTTTAAATGCAGGTTTCTGAACATTTGTGGGTTCAGTAAGAAAAGCTCTGAGATGTTCTTTGTCTGAAACACAACCAGCACTTAACCAACTTTTGAAGTTTGAAGAAAGTAAAAATAAACTTTATGTACGTGCATGGATATGAGCTCATGCATATAAGCCCATGTAAACATGCATTGCTAACGTATGGCGTGGTTTTACCAATGGGGGGTTAAAGCAAGGTTATAGTAGAGGAGGAAATGTTCATGGTATGTTGCCTTTTTTTCCAGTGGGAGCCCCTCAATCACAAAACACACAGGGCAATGAATTGCACTTTCCTTTATTGCTGTGCTTCAATACCTCGACCCTCTCCTGAGTGTACCATTTCTGGAAGAGAAGAGTGTAGTTCATCCTCTAGTCTCACAATCATTTCCTCAGGATTGCCATTTGTGATTTTTCTTTGCAGTACAAACACATTTCCATTAGCACAGTGACGCCCCCCCGCCTGTCCCCTCCATTTCGAAGTGGGTAGCAGACTATGTTTGATGAATACCGACCTGAAACGGAATTGGCTGCTTCAAAGCATCAGGCTTCCTGCATTCATGGAGCAGTCCCCAGAGATGTTAGACCACCAGGCTGGAGTGTCTGTTGAGACAGAACTTTATGCTGGAACTAAATTTAATTAATAAAATATTGTATGAAAAAACAATTGTACTTAATGAGACCCTTCCTAAGGTCGCTTTTTATTGCTAAGATGTTTGGGGGTTTTAAAGTAACCATTCTTTTACACTTCAGCTTTCTGCTTGTCATGAAACCAATAACAAAAATAATATGTTTTGACATAATACCAGGTATGATGTCATAAAGCCCAAGCCAATATAATGATTTCATTAAAAATTAAAAAGTATGGAGAAAGAGAACATCTGTAGTGACCAAAGCTCACACTAAAGAAGGGGAAAAATAATTTATTTAGGTTCATGATGCAAATCTTGTATAAGACACTCTCCCAGTAGTTCTCTTGTCAAGCAGCACTTCATGTAAGAGAGTGCTTAAAACATGAATGTTATGTTTATATAGCCATTCTCCAATGTCGCCACTGCTCACCTCATGTTTTTATTAAGTCTGGCTTATTTTTATTTTCAGTGATTTTTTAAGTTGTCTCCTTTCATTTGTATTCTGCCAGTGGGGATTTGATGTACTGATATGTATTTAGTTGTGTAAGGAACATCTAGCACTACTTTGTCCTAGTGCTCTGCACACATGAGGGTCTACTGCCAAAATGGCATGCTTTCTGTAATGGAAATATTTAATATGGCCTATTAAAAGAAAAACAGCATTTGGGGTCCTGTGTAAGTTGTCATTAATAGTATCGTAGCAAGCAGTAAGACTAGTTTTTTTGATTGCCGTGAGTTATAAAGAGTAATTCTAAATCAGTGTGTTGTTCCAGTTATTGGCTTTTTTACATTAAGGTCTGATTCAGTGCCCCTTCAAGTTAGAGAAAACTCTCCTGCTGGACTTAACTAGCATTGACTTATATCTTAAACCTGGAATACACTCAGAGCTTTCCATAAAACGCTGTTCTGCATCACATCTGTCCTCAGAGCATTTGCATTGCTGTGGTGTTGACCTATCTTGCAGTAGTGGTGTAAGCATTGTAACTACCTGCTGTCGTGTATTTGTTTCTTCATTAGCTCTAGAGGCAGAATACTGTGACGTGGATTATATTCTTTTAGAGGAGGGCATGTTTTTTATTACCTTGCTGATATAGTTACACAGATTCTTATCTATGTTCAAGAAGGCAAAGTCAAACAAACTAGATCCATGTGTTTCTTGAATATTTTATTTGGAGAGAAAATCACAAGTAAAAATATGAGGTTTTAAAAATAAGGTTTTGCTATGAAGATTTGGTAGGAAGCCAAGTTAGATGACCTCTCTAGGTTGCATTCAATTATCTTTTCCTTTAAATGCGTCTGGCTGATTTTCTTGAGTGACTAGTGAAAATACAGAATATGGTGGATCTGTTACATTATTCATAAGTTTTCTGATGGGGTTTGGCACATACAGGTGGTCTGGAAAACCATCTTTATTCTTTGGCTCCAGCTTGCCAACTCTGAGACATTGTTTGCCTGTTATAAATTCAATCTGTTGAATAATTTGGCTTTCTGTACAATTGTCCTTCCTACCAATTCTGGTAAAGACTTTCTCCTTTTTAAGGTCCAAGCTCTACCTTGAACATCTCTAGATATACATCTTCAGTGACTGTTAACAGCTGGTTTGATGTTTTATTCATGGTGGCCTCTGAACTTGGGTCCCTCTAGATACAAAGCCATCTCTGATATGCGAGAAATATCAAATATAGATATTAAAGACACTAGAAGCTAGGTGAGGTGAATTCCACCTAAAGTGTCAACCCTTCTGATCTAAGCCACATGGAATTCTTTTCAGACATGCTTAGATTCTCTTTCTGGTAGTCTTCTGTTCTTTGGTGATTTCTGCCTGGAAGTCAGAGATGTGGATTCTGTGTTTGGGGTAAACAGAAATAGAGCAATGATGTACTTGATCTACCCTATCCATGCACTGAGCACAATGGGAGAAAAAAATGTGAGCATATCATCTATGGGTACTATGAAGACAGAAAAGTCCTCAGCTCTTGAATGACACTACGTGTACTTCCCCCCTATATGATTATGAGTGTGTATGATACACTTCAAGGAATTATGGTTAAAAGCTACTAACCTGGTTTGTATATTTTCTCCTCAGTTCTCATTTCTGCAATAGGAGAGCTATCTTACAATAAAAACTTCTATTCTGTCTTCTGTCTGTGAAAAAACACGTGGCTTTGATCTAACTGATTGAACGCTGAGAGTGTAGCTGTCAAATTAAGCAATCAACTTTCAAGAAAACAAATCTTTACAAAGTGCTACTTACATGTCTTCTGTTCTTGGATTAAACCACAAAACCAGAGTTGGTAAAGCCTTCATGTACTGTAGATCTGCAGGGTTAAAGGTGGTGAATTCTACATTGCTTCAGTCACCGCTTTCTGAATAGGAAAAATACAGTAAAAGTCAGTTCCAGGATGTCTCCTTTTCCTGTTGCTCTTGGTTGTTGCTAGCTGTCAAACCAGTGCAAAATTCAAGAGCAACAGTAAGCACTACAGTATTGGTGGTTTTGTTTCCACTGATAAACACCAGTGTCTGGTAGTATTCCTACGACTTGCATTTCAGCCACATCATTTGCTTTCTGATAGTTTTATATTGTAGCTGTGAGTGTGCCACTAGTAAATTCAGAGATTCTACTTCTCCATGCAAAGGTGATAAAACCAAAAATCTGTTCTGATAAACATGGACTACATCCATTGCAGAAAGATGTGAGTTGTTTCCTAAAATGTGTACCAGTGTAGGTACGACCAGTAATGATTAAGAATCTGGAGTTTTATAATATTGTATAAGGATTTATAGGTGTGTCATATAAACATAAACACAAATATATACTTAAATTATGTTAAAAATCATGACAGTTACAATCTTATTTCTGATATAAGTCTAGTTCTGAGTTAATTCAACTTTGTATGTTTTTAGAGAGTCTTGGCACATGAAGATTTCCATTGGCGTTTAAAGTTTGGTTTTAAAAATAAAAATGGTGGCCAGACTCCTGTAGGGTTTACAGCGCTGATCTGAAACATGGCTTGTTGCCAATGGCTTGAAATTGAGATTTATTCTATCAGTGAGCAATGTTTGTCGACTGCAATCCGTGGAACAAAACATGGTGTTTGTTCTTGCGTACCAAACTTCAAACCCATTGAGCAGTGCCTTTTTTTCCAGTTCTCATATTTACCTGAAAACCGTGAAACTACAGATACTGCTGCATGGCAGTAGAGAGCTATGAGTTCTGTCTATATTTTATCTGCGTGACTAATTTCAAGTTCGCTTTCAAAATAAACTCTTGCTAAGATGATATTTGGTTGTTCTGGCTTCTGTGTAGGTTACGCTTGAAGCCACATTGAGAGTTTATCTTGTGTTTGGTTATCCTGAGTGTGAAAGGCGTGGAGAAGAGAAGTCTGTGACACCCTGAATAGCATAGAGAAGGTTGAAGACTTTAGTTTAATCTCTGCTTTCTGGGATCATGTGAAAAAAATTAAGAGAGAACAAATGAAATTTTCTTAAATAGTCTCAAAAAATAGTCTCCAAGTTGATTATACATACAAGTGAACCAGGTATTTTTTAAGTTTGAGATTAATGAAAACCAGCTTTGGCTTTTACCAGTAGTCCTTTAGACCTGTCTCTGCTGCTCTGGCTGATGATGCTCATCGGCCCCCAGTCCCTACGTGAGGAAGTCCCTGCCGCTTCCTCCCGCAGGGGCTGCTGCGAACTCCAGCAGCACCAGTTGCTGCTACACCTTCTCCACCCAGTGCTGCCAGGCTGCAGGGTGCGTGGGACACTGGGCTGTGGGGTGGGATCCCGCCATGCAGCTGCAGACTCAGTGTTGTGTGAGGGTCAATGGAAAAATTGTGATTACACATCAGGTTGGTAAAGGTTTTTGATGGGCTCTGGCACAGCACTTCTTGGGTCTATGAAAAATAAATGATTCTGGTGTCAGGAGGATGAGGCCAGATTCTTTTCAGTGGTGCCCAGCGACAGGACAAGGGGCAACGGGCACAAACTGAAGCAGAGGAAGTTCCAGCTGAACAGGAGGAAGAACTTCTTCACTCTGAGGGTGATGGAGCACTGGAACAAGCTGCCCAGGGAGGTTGTGTTGAATATCTCCTTCTCTGGATATATTCAAGACCTGCCTGGTCGTGGTCCTGTGCAGCCTGCTGTAGGTGACCCTGCTTCAGCATGGGGGTTGGACTAGATGACCCACAGAGGTCCCTTCCAACCCCGACCATTCTGTGATTCTGTGATTCTGTGAGTAGCTTTTATAGCTATTGATTTTGAGATGTAAGTTATTTCTACAAAATCACTTGCGGGAAAAATAATAGGTACTTTTTTTTGACCATTGTTTACTGTTTATTACTGCACAGCATGGTAACTTTGGGGGCTGGGAAGAAGTTCTGTCTGACCAGGTTCAAAATGTGCTAATTTAGTAGACCAGAAGGGTATGGAAGATTACTTCAAACCCTGAACTTACTGTGTATGCTGTTTGATAGCTGTGTAATGAATTAGCATTTCCTTTGAAAAGCATATATTTCTTGTGAAGTTAGTTTTTGGTGTATTGAAGCGCAGGCAAGGGCAAACCTCTGTAAGAAGTGGAATAGGAGTCCAGACAATGTTAAAAACCTGTTCTTGAACTAAAGTCTGCAATGTAAAAATGCCACTGGGGTATTCAAAAGCAGATGTAAAAAAGTGTAAGTTAAATTAGAAAATGTGTGTATTCCTCTAACTTGGTATATTTATTTTACCTCTCAAGTACACACTGGAATGCAGAAAGGTCTAAACTTCCAGAGTGGTCACTCAGCAGTCGCAGCCTCTTGTGCAAAAGTTGGAGTTGCAATTGGGTAGGTCATTTATATGTAAATATTTCTCTGGTGTCATATGCAAGTATTACTAAATAACATGTATGTTATAATGTCATTTCTGCTTTGATCACTTTTTTTCTGTCATACCAATATATGCCACATAAGAAAATAAAGGAAACAAGTTGATTAGCTGACTAGCCAAACTATAAACAGATGCTTCCCTGAACAGTGATTGCTACTTGGATAATACAATTTGTAGCAACTATTCCTATAAATTGTGCACAATAGCTTGACCCAAAGACTGCTTTATCTTCTTGAAGCATGAGGGATGACTTACAGAGACATATTGGTCCACATCGTCTGCATCTGGCAGTTTTGGTTCTACATGTGTCCTCTTGTTTTCAAAGAAAAGTTTGAATAATGAAAACTGTGAATAGTAAACACCTAAAAACTATTTCCCATCTGATCTGCTGAGATACTGGACTTTTGGCAAGATTACACTTTTTGCTGTGCAGCTAGTGGACCTTTTCAAGGATTTTATTTATCTTTGCATATTATACACATTCAATTTAGGTATTTTTACTATTTAAAAGAAAGCAAAATTTTATTATGTGCCTGTAATGTGAAACTATCTGGAATTGCTTTGATTCTTATTATTTCCTGAAGTACAGTATGTCTTGAAGCTTACACTGTATACACATAAATGTGTTGTGTGAAATATTAAAACAAAGTAGTTGTTATATGCATTTCTATACAAAGCCAGATGGTTTTGTTTGTGGCTTAAAAAACTCCAGGTCTCTAATTTACAGCACTTTTTTTTTATGTGGCATCACTGCAGAAGGATACTTCCCACCCTCAAAAGCTAATTCTAAAAAAAATATATATACTGGGTTGTTATAAAAGGAAATTCATTCTGTTAGTTAACTGACAGCCTTCCAACACTGCATGTCACTGCTTCAACTTCATTGCAGCAAACTTTTATATCTTCTGCAGCCCATCAAGTAGAGGAGAACTGGTTCAAGCACTTGCTCTCCACTGTTCTGGCACTGGTGCTTTCTAAACCTTGAAGTTTCTGTAAAAAGCTCTAAAATGCACAAAACCTACACCTTTATCTCTTGTAGAAATACATGAATACTCATAATATGCAAATAGAGACCTTCTTCAAGGTCTTTTCTTCACTACTTATATATCCATTGATATGAAAAATAGTCCGTGCTCTCATATGCCCTATAATATTCCATAATGTTCTAGTGTTTGTCCTGTAGGAAACCTTTACATCGGTTTAAAATTATTCACAGAACTGATGTCAAAATTTGAATATCTAATAGTAATACAGAATTCCTTTTTTTAAAAAATTTGAAGTAGTATATTGATTTAACTACTATAGAGATTTCAAATATAATCTAAACCACAATTTTGGAGTAGCATGCTTGGGAACTGCGGCGTTTGAGTGAAGTAACATGCTTACGCTTTTTGGAAATGTAATATTGGCATAAATTAGACATTTTTTCCCTTAAAATGTTATTCAGATTTGTTTGGATTTTAAATACAGCTGAGCGTTTTATTCATCAATTTTGATAGCTCGTAAGTGTAATAGCTCAGGAATTTCAAGGGTCCTACAGGTTAGCTTTTTAGTAGCTCTTTTGATCTATGTTAATACAGATTGCAATTAACTTTGTACTGTTAATGTATGAGTATTGTACTAGTAACTAAAACTAAACTAGTAACACCGTAAAACTGTTATTGTTGTTCTGCCTTTATCTTCAGCCACTTCTGAAATAAGCATGCTACTTTTACAAGTGAAAATGCTTTTTTAGTGATCAAGCATAGTGATTTATTTTAAAACCTGGAGGCTAGACTGGACACCCGGTGAGTGTGGACCAGCAGTTTAGACAGGGTCAGAAACGCACTTTTGAGGTGAATGTCCCAGTTGTTCCTACTTATCTGGCTTTGCTTCTCGTTGCTGTACACTCACCGAGGGTGTGAATTGGGTTTGTCTCTGATCGAGTCAAACCGAAAGGTGAACTCCAGGGATGCACTCAGAGTGCTAGGAGACTTTCAATCCGTGGGACCAGAGCAGAGCTGGTCTACATTAATGTCCATGTAATGTCTAAAAATAACCCAAGGGAATCCCCGGCTGAGGAGGAAGAAAATCCTTGCCGTCAACACTGTGCTCCTCCCAGGGAAGAACTCAGGATACTAGTGACTCACTGGCCCCATCAAAAACTCTATTTTTGACGAAACTGTTCTGTAAGAATTCAGCAATTTTTGGATTACAAGTGTCATTTTAACTTTGTAATATTTGTTTTATTTTTATTAGGCTTTTAAAAGATTAATTGACCTGAAAAACATTTGCTGGCTCTGCGTATAAGGTATATTCCTTTTGTCCATGGCAAGATACTGAGTGTGAGACTTCTCAGGAGAATGATGCAACCAGAGGGCAGTCTCATTTACCTACAGCCAAGGAAGGCAGGTCGAAAAAGCAGCAGAAAGGGAAATGGAAGGAGGAGGACTTGTGAGACAATCAGTGGTTTAGAGCACGTGACCAACCAGGAGAGATCTGAAAGCCGGAAGGTGGGCACTTCAGCCGACAACGCCATGATTCTCTGGTTTGGTGGTGCCAAAAGTGTGGAAGGTGGTTAGACGGAATAGAAAGATCATTTTTTAACGGATAATAAAACCAGAAGGACTCTGGTAGAAGAATGTAGTAGTAATGTAGGGAATACATTTAGGAATGTAGGGATGTAGGGAATACATTTACACTTAGCAGGTGAAAGCCGAGCAGTCTTCCCGTACTGTCAGAGGATGCAGCTTGAGGGATTGACCACACGTTGCAGTTTTTGAGGTTCAGGTTGGACATTAGGAAAAAAATGACACTAGGAAGGCAGTGCAGCACTGGAACAAGTTGCGAAATTTCCTTGTAGTCTTTCATGATTTAGCCCGACAAAACCATAGCTAAGCTCTTCTCATGTTTTCGGTGGTTGTACCTAGAGCAGGAAGATGGACCAGATGACCTCCTTGGGTCTTGTAAAAATTCAGCTTGTTTACCATTATTTTATTTTCAGTTAAAACCTAAACAAGGTTTCTCTATTATCTCCTGTAATAATGAATCTTCAGGCAGAATAGAATCTACCTCTGATTTCTCAGGTTAAGTCCGTTCCCTTGTGATAAGATGAAATAATAATAAAAGCATTTTCATTTTTTTCCCCACGAGATAAATGGGTACAGAAACTTAGAAAGGATACATTACTTTTAGGTATTTTATAGATATATGATCTTTCCAATAATAAGTTACGGGGGTAGGTAATGAACTAATAGAAGTCTTTGTTAGCTGTAAAAAATACAGTTGGAGGAATTAGATTGGACAGTTCTGGGTAGTCTATACTTTAAGATTACATGAGTGAGAGTGAGAAAGAAGAAAATAAGAGAACAAAAGTCAGTGTTTTGGGAGATAACAGTTGTAAGAGATTAAAAGAATTTGTCATTGGACATGTCGAAGGAGGGAATACAAAGCCAAGAAGATAATTTATTGACCACAGAGCCACTTTATCCAAAGGAAGAAAACAAACGAGTAAACATGTCAAACAAAGAACAGTTCAAGAAAAATGAGGATGAGAAAAGTTAACCAGATGAACTGGTTAGAGCATGAGACACATTTTTGGTTCCAGCTCTTCACATTTTTCTCACTGTTACGAATAACCACAAATCCTAATATGCAAGGAGTAAACATCTTGAATAAAAGGTGCCATTTGTAGATCATCACTTTCTGAGCTACTGCAGGCGTTCAAGTGCTTGCCTGCAGAAGTAATTGCAGAAACTAATATTTACTCATATTTTATAACTAAGATTTTGTGAGACTTGCAAAAAAAAGCTAATGCAGTTGAAGGCTCTTTATGCAAGTCTTTGAGGCTTGCCTCTTCATAAAGGTTTGTGGCCTTTTTCAACATAGGTTCTTACAAAGGAAATACTTATACCACTTTTAACACTGGTAAAAATCAGAAAACTGACATTTGTAGTTATACCTAATATAATTCATAGTATTTTCCACCTTCTTTTATTCCAGCTCTTTCTTATTTCTTCCATGTTCTCTTCTTGAGTCATACACAGTGAAGTCTGTCTGACTTTCTATGTGGTTTCAACATATGCTTTGGTTTTACAGACTGTTGATGTGTTAGTGGATGTTGACACAAATTTTAAAACAGTTGGAAAACAAAAATCTAAAATGGAATTTTCAGATTAGCTTTGTTGACAATAGTCTATAGGTTAAGCTGTGCCTTTTTTGAAATGAATGCTGGACCTTTTAACATACAAGTAATTTAAATATCTTCTTAATTATCTTCATTCAGTTTGTTGCCCTAAAGCAAACTTCACTCATTGGAAAGATCTTTATTAAAGCCATATGTTCTTTTCTTTTGAACTGCAGCTCACCACAGCCACCTTGGATGGCAAACTCCAATTGTTTCTACCCTGAGATCTGCCAGCCTGCGGAGCTTTAGCCGTGATGCTCTGAGAATAACGACTTGCTGAGAGAAAGGAGACTGGTAACTGGCCATAGGCAAGCAGGGTAATATTCCCTTTTAAACTACCATTTTCTTCTGATTTTGTTTTCTGCAAGTTCCTCAAGCTGTTCTCAAAGTTCTTCTCTTGTACGATCTGTTACCTTTATTGCAAAAATAAGGGCAAAAGATCAAGAAAAGAAAGAAGCTACTTAATCAGAGTTCAGTCTAGGAAATCACCACACAAGAGGCTTTCTCAGGACTTCTTGGGTGCTTCTAGCTAGGTGTGTTCTGTAGTGCTTTGCTAGACTGGGACAACTTTACTTCAAATTGAAAATGCAGTTACAATAACAACTGTTCCTTTTTTAAAGCTAGATTTGCCTGTGACCAAACATTTAAATTAACCTGAAAGAGAGAAGAATTGTATGTCTTTTTGAAACACCATGAGAGCCCTTCTGTCATACTCCTCTGCGGTTGCTGGAATCAGCATGGATGTTGTTTGAAGCTAGAAATTTACGGGTTTATCCTTTAAACTACATCCTGTAAATTTCTTAGGGAATATATGAGAAAGATCTTATCTTTAAAATATTACCTTATTGCTACAGTCTGATGTTATTAAAACAGCTTTAAATGTAAAGAAACTTATAATAACTGTTTTAATATCTTTTAAAAAATTTTGGTAATATGAAAATAAAGTTCTGGGGAAAAAACGCTCATTTCTTGTGTTCTTTCTAGTTGATTTGTCTTCATCTTAGAAAAGATTTTTTTGACAACTTTTGCTTTAAAACTAGGAATTCTAGGTGTTCATTGAGGAAGTAAGAATAGAGAGCATGTATGTGATTGGTGGAAGGAGACAGATTTTTTCTTTTCCTTGAAAACTTGTGCTGCCATTTCAGTTAAATTTGCCAGAACAGAATCACTAGACTTTATTAATCTGATTACTTTAAAAAAAATGTGGATAAAATGGAATTCCTACCACCACTTTGACATCAATCAGTATGGCCAGATCACTTTCTGTACTGTATATAGTACTCTATTTAATAGGCATCCCCAATTCATACATATAATATTTAGTATAAGTAAATCAAGGTGTTTCTATAAGCTGTTTAATTTCCATAACAAACATTCTTTTGAAAAGATTTTAGCTGTTTTTTGCTAAGTAAATCATACACTGTCATTATGTATCATATTCAGATATTCTCCACAAAACTACAACCTCATCAACAACTACAGGAGTGTAGTGCAGCTAGACCATACTTAGCTGGCATCTGAATGTCAAAACTGGGCCTGGGATGATCAAAACAAATGTGGAATAACCCACCTGAATACTTTTTCAGTTCAAAATTAGATTAACCAAGAGATCACTTTCTATGCTGTGGCTGCACACTGGTACACTACACTCATGAACTGTCAGCAAGATTGGAAGTTTTATCTCCACCACAGGAATCCTCAGGATGGTCTTCTTCAGATTTCATTTAGCTGACTTTCTCATCTGCATGCTCTGGACTCTACGCCAAGAGTCACTATTCAAATACAGAAAAATAGCATGGTCCATATCTGTATTGAAAGAAAAATGCTCCTGAGCCCTGGATTGCAACTTGCTTAGTAGTGACCGACTCTTCGGAGAGTTTGAAACATCTGCTGAGGAGGCATGAACTGTAATTATTACTATTAGTATTTTTTTAAACAAAAGAATAACATTCTCAAGGCAGAGGACACATTCAGAAAAACGCTGAATCCTTGCTGCAGACATGGAGGTTGTCACAATCCCCATGGGACTGAAGTAAAATTGAAAGGCTTCCATTTTATAGATCTCCTACCTTCCAGTCAGTAAGTATGTGTCCCAAAAACCCCTCTTAGTCTTGGGTGAGTTTGATCTCTGCAGGAGGAACTCTTCTTCCAAATCTGAAGTATTCCCTCTCTTTCCTGAAAATGAGACTCGGCTGTCTGGTGTTTTCTGGTTACTTTCATCAAGGACTTTTGCTGGACAGAAAAGCCCTTCGGGGCATTTTGGCCATGACCACAGCATCATCAATCCATGCTGAGCAGAGATGTTTTTTGTTGTCTTTGCTCAGGACTTGCAGTCGTGCAGCTCTTTGGTAGACCAAGAATTTTTTAACCCCTTTTTCCCTCAGGGGGTGAGAGAATCTGCACTACCACACAGGCACTAGAACTTTTCAAGTGGAAATTCACTAAGATTTTTTCATATGTTCAAAAAAAGAGAGAGTTTTTTTCCTCCAGGCTCCTCAGAAACGCTTGAATGCTTGTGGTTTTGAGAATGGAAAACTTTAGCTGACACACTTAAAGTTTGGCGAAGTTAAATGCTCGAAAGCAGGTTTTCTAATGGCAAACAGGAGGAAAAAACAGTCGTACATGGTGCAACCATCTTATAATATTATCTTCTAAATTTTCATAATCACTGGGTTTTCCTTCTGAGATCTCTTTGATAGAAGGACACAAGAGACTATACTATTTTTTATAAATTATACTATAATTACTGAAGAGTTACAGTCATAAACAACATAATGCTGTATCCACAGAAGCACTATATCTTAAACAGGCAAACCTGACAGCTTATATTTTCATTTTCTGGCATAAAGACAAAACTATTTGAAAGGAGGCAGTCCTAAAAGTAGATAGGAAACGTTCCTCGTTAGCTAAGGCAGATAGCATATCTCTGCTATAAAAAATCGACGCAGCTGTAAATGTAACTGTTTAATAAGTCGTTGTGGGGAATTTTGAGTATGCTTTCAGAATGCTTTTGGCAAAAAAATGACTATAGTATATCTCCCAAATATGTTCTGAAAATTAGAAGTCTGGCTTTGAAGGAATACGTGTCAACGAGGGAGGAAAACAGCTGGCAGAAGAACAGTCAAGTTTCATTAAATATTTGCTGTGTCGTTATGTAGCATCTGTCCTTGAATGTCCTATATGTTAGGGAGAGGAGTGGTGGTTTTGTGACTTTCTCTGTTCTGGTACGTGAGGACTTTCCCAGCTGAAGATCAGCTACTAAATGTCACAGAATTGTTATAAAAGGGTCTACACAGCCATCTCGTCTGGTGCTCTGAAGGTCAGCAAGCAGAGGGGGGCAGCCAGCACTCTTCTGAAGCAGATCCTGTTAAAAAGTGTTTGGGATTAAGCGGTTAGCAAAATATCAGGTCCTACCCGTTTTTCTGTGTAGAACTGAAGGACAGATGGACAAGTTTGGGTTGCACTGTGAGAAGGAGGGGAAGAGCAAGACCATGAATGAACTCTGCTTTCCCTTGGCCTCTTCCATTTCCTTAATTCACCAGGAAAGAAGTGCTCTTTGGATGTATTCTTCAAGACTATATTGCCTTCCATTATACAGATGATTGCATTTAAATACACAATTAAATACCCCTGGAGTATCTGGAGGTAGTCAGTGGCACTTGGTCTTTTCTTCCTTCCATTATTCCTTCATTTAATCATACCCAATCATCTTTTCATAACTGCGCTGTGAATTGTATTTTCCCTTTTAAACAATGAAAAGATCTGTTTGTCTTATGGTATTTTATTGCAGGAAGAAAAAATATTGATATAAATTGCATAAAAGACTTTAAGAAATGTTGGAATGCAATAAAAAAAAATGATGTGGTACGAAATTACTATTAATATAACTTAGGATGCCTTGCTTCAGTGCATGAGCTGCAGTTCTAAAATACATACCAACAGAAATGGAAGACTTAAAAGAGTAATCTTATTAATAAACAATAAGGTATTGCTCTGGGAGATATTGCTTTTTATCTTGTTGTCTAAATTGAACCTCTACCCACCAGTATTCCACGGTCACAGAAGTAATATTCTGCTCTTCATAATTCTGCACTTCAGTACAGCAAGAGTAATTCTGCTTACTTTTGTGGACATGGTGCTGCTAGGAGTGGACTCCATCTCAGGCATTTTAACTTTCAAGGGAGAATAGCATACTTCTATTAATAACAAATTTTTGGTGATGGAACAGTATAAGCTCTGAAAGCCGGATACGACTGAGAAGGCGTACAGAAATTACTGATGGAAAGCAAGTTCTGTGTTAACCATTTTATGTCTAATCTTCGTACACTCTATGTAAATATGGTATCTCTACCTGATAAAGTATCTTAATCCAAAAGATAGTGTTTAGCTGAAGGTCTTTCTTGTATATATTCTCATGACAGCCCAATGTTTCTAAAAGGAAGGTATTGGACCAAACACAGAGTAAATGATGTGGTGTGAATGAGCAGAATTATAGCTATGACGAATTTGATTTAACATACAGTGATATAAATTCCATTCCCAGATTAAGAACTTCCAGATTAATTTTATGATGTGTCCAAAGTTATATGAATCACAATGAAACATTTGCATTGTCTTCATTACTGTAAACATATGAATTCATGCTTTCCCTTCCATACAAGCAAGACAGAGTTTGTGATTAGCTGCATTTTGTTTTACTTTGTTACTGGACAAAAATCTGTTCTGGGCAGAAAAATATCACAAAATAACGTTGAAATTCGGTTGATCTTTTCATCCAGTCACAGAAGAAAGATGAATGCTTGAGAAGTCACCTCCAAAGACCAGCCTACTAGCCCAAAGCAGCTACTTCTAAATCATTCTTGACAGGTTTTGGTCTAAACCGTTCCTCAAGACCTCTAGGGACAGAGATTCCACAGCCTCTCCAGGTGGGAAATCCACTTGGTGCAATTTAAACCCATTATTCTCTGTCTTAGTCCGTTAGGCACAGGGGATAATTCATTACCTTCTCTTTGTAGCAACCTTCTACATACTTGGCAATTGTTATCATGTCTCTCCTCAGACTCCTCTTTTCTAGTCTAAACAAAGCCAGGTCTTCCAATCTGTCTTCATAAGTCATGTTTTCTAGACCACTGTTAATTTTTGTTGTTTTCTGTATTTTCTCCAGTCCTGCGCTCGTACTTCTGGAAGTGCAGGGCTCCCAGAAGGTTACACCACGACATGCTATGTCCGTGCTGTGTAGGCTGAAGGCATGGATTGGTGCGTCTTAGGTATGGCACTCATCGTTTGACATTCCACTGTGGTGTTGAGTTCGTCTACAGCTACGTGGCTTTACTGACTCATGTTCACCCCCTGGGTTTGCGGGATTCTGCATAATTTCAGCTCATTTTTCCAATTGGCCAGCATCACACTGAATTCTGATCCTGTGCTCCCAAGTGCCTCCAGCCCCTCCTAATTTATTATTGTCTGTAAATTTAATAAGTAATGATTCCAGAGGATGGGGGAAGTCAATTGCCTGCTGACTTGGCTCCTAGGTTACATATTCACTGCCAAGGAAGGTGTTCTTTTTATTTCACTTGCTCTAGATGGGGGCACGAGGAGAAGACATTCAGTGAGATAGTTAGCTGAAGTTACTGCCTCATTCTAGCAATCCAGCGAAGGCAGGGCACTTCAGCTTGTACTGATGGTGCTGAGGTCAACAACATGTGCACATCCTCATTACTGTACTATGTCACAGTGTAAATTTCTTGTTCCTTCACTTCAGGACTTTGTGTAGGTGCTTAGTCCCCTGCTGTAAAAACCAAACAATCATACACATACTTGTATGCACACATTTTAGTTTTATCTGAATGCATGGACTTTGAAACAAGCTGTTGGCCTGACTCTCCTGTTAGGTTCAAGGAGGTTCCTACCATGAGAAAGGCAATTGGCCCTTGTACGAGGCATGTTACCCACAAGGACTTTATGTTTATTCCACACTTAATTGTTGCATTCATTTTCAAAGAGCCATTCCTCATTTGCACTGACAGAAGTAAGATGAGTTAAATCTCCGACTTTTCTTCCCAACAAAGGCCTTCTGTTAAAGTAGCAACAAATACTGCCGTTTGACTGTGTTGATTCAGACTTGAGGAATTTGCATCTTTTGGAAAGGGACAGGAAAAAACAAAAGGGTTACTTCTCTATTCTTCAAGATAACGTTTTCTGATTTTTTAATGCTGTTTTCATGTTAAGGCTACCATGTCCCAGTGCAGCACTGGCCATTCTAGGAGACCTACTGGAGGCTCCTGGTTGCTGTTTCTCTCGTTAGCTGTGTCAAGTAAAGGGAGCTTGGATATTATGGTAAAATAATTCTCTGAGCAGCTGAATTAAAAGAACAAAAGAATTATACAATTTTCTTAAGGCTAGAGGAAAAATGCAGGCTATCTGAAGTAAAGCACTTTCCCCATTATTTCAGGCTCCCCACGTGGCATTTAAGAGCAATGGAAGAGAAGGATAAAAGTTAACCTGATTTTGCTGCGCCTTGTTTTAAATTTAAAAAAAGACAGGATTTCAGAGTTCTGAGCCTTATTAGTCTTAAAGCTCTGTTAATCCAAAATTTTTTTGGTCCCTGCGTGAAAGAAGCCTGCTAATCATCTACAAGCATCACCCAGCATCTTTCTGCTTGAAGGACTGTGATGTGGACACCCGGGCTGCAGTCTGCTCCTACAGGGAGTAAGTTTACACACTGCCAAATCTCCGAGGCACATTTCGTTATTTTAAGCCATGGTGAGGCAGTGAAGAAGAAAAGGCAGCTACAGCTTAAACACAGGTCCAAATTCAGGGTTCATTCGAATACTGGTTGAGAACTTCCCATTTGTTAGTGGAGTCTGTAATGGGAAACAACCTAGAGCCGACTTGCAACGCGAGCTGTGAGAAGCAACAGCACATAGTAATGTAGCTGTGGTTCTGCTTCCATGCTGTTACTCAGAGATCTGCCAAAATACCTGGATTAAGCACTTTTTTGTTTTCCCGAGGCAGCACCTGCCCCTAAACTTGTTTTTTAATGTCTCGTTTTGGAAGCGAGAAATGTCTGTGCATGGCTGACTCTCCCAGAGCATCTCGTTTTACCAATTTGTAGGCAGGACTCAGAGGCAGCCACCAACCCCTGGGCAGAAAGGGTTGCTTCGCTTCCGTGCAGGCTGCCTCGCTGACCCGACAGCCATGCCTCGGGGGAGGATGCTGGTTTTGGGTGGTAACGACCCCAGAAATGAGACCAGAGGCTGAAAGTGTTCCTGGCCCAGCTCCACGCGCTTGGCTAGGGTTACACCAGGGGTGAGCTTGGCCTAATGGATATAAAACACAGTCTCTGCAATTGTAGATAAAAAGGCATTTTTAGGGAAGGAAATAGAAGCTGAAAAAAATGAGTGAAATGCCTCCCACCATGTGAGATCCCGGGCTATGAAAAATACAGTTGAAAGGAGCTCTTTCCCCTCCTCCAGTTGAAACCACTGTGATCAGAGGTCTGACATGGTGCTATGTTTCCTTTTCCCCATTCTTCCTCTTTGCTCCCACCCATGAAGTCATAACAGAGAATATATTCGAGTGAAGCATGATGTGGAGTTGTGGGATCCAGTAAATGCAAATTACCTTCTTCTGTCCTAAAGAGTGGTACAATTTTTTTTGTTCCCTCATCCAAAGGCTTTTTCATCCACTGCATTTTTTTGATTTCATGATAGTAAGCTATACTGAAATTGCTTAACAAAACAAAGTTGTGTAATAAGATAGCTGTAAAAATATAACTTCAACTTTCATTCAAGAGACATATCAATGTGCTTTTATTACTCTTCTTTAGAAATATTTTATAATTTTACACTTTCCAGATTGCCAGTTGGTGCCTTAATACAAATAATCTTCTTCATTGTCTTACTTTTAGAGCACCTTCTAAAATGATCTGCATGCTGAGAACAGTCAGAATAATCTAATACACAGTGATTAAAATAAAGACTATAAGGATGATGTAAAAACAAATATAGTTTGGGTGGAGGAGACTGGAGATTTAAGGCATTTTTCTTCAAAATGTGGACATTCACTAAGGGTAACGAAGTTGCACACCCTTTATATATGTCATAGTATACACACACCATCATCATCCTGCATAGTCCTTTGGCAGACAGGCTGGAAAAACATTTTAAAGTTAATAAATGACAACTGGAACTAACACCCAGCAACATCCCTATGCATTTCATATTTATTGTATGCAGTTAATACATGACTTAAGAAGACACCTATAAAAACGTAATTAGGAAGGGAAATAGCTTTCTCCCAGAGGGAAACCTATAAGCAGGGTGAGGTTTCCTCTTGTAGCGCTTGTTCCAAATTCCTTTCCCATAGGTTGCCAAATTATGTGAAAGATACAAGAGCTTCAAGTCCTAACCTTTTCCAAGATTCACTAGGAACATACACTCCTTGTATTTTCTCTAAATGGAGCAGAGGAAATGATATCCAGAAAATAAGCCTGGTTAAGTGACTAATCCTAGGTATTTGTTCTGGTCTAATTGCTGTTACCATGGCCAAATACGATAGCAAAAGCTATAGCCAAAGCAGAAAGTATTTTTTGCTAAAGATACTGGCTCCAGGCTCATGGGTCCCTAATATCAGATAACCCACTGAAAACTGTCCCATAAACTTCCCCATAAAACTGGCCTTCTGTGTGAAAAGAAACATTTCTATAAAAAGGATAAATAGAATGCAGTTAGTTGCTACAGCCACTTCCTCTCCAATCCTAACCCCTTCACTAATATTCAGTTGGAAAAACTTCCTAACATAAAGTCTGGATTCAAAAGTAATGTCAGAAAAAGTCATTCTGAGCTTTTCTTGTTCTCTTAACCCTGCCTCTAGATGCTTGTCCTCTGCTTTTGCAATTTGACATGCAAAAAGGACTCTTCTAGCCTTTATTTTGAGCAAAAAAAAATGCTCAGATGAAATGCCTGACACTCTAAAACTCATCCTTGGCATTTTTTTCCTTAAGGAACAGAGCTCTGCAGAAATTCAAAGTTACAGTCACATTGGTTCCCTCACCCTTTTTTTGTGTGCGCACTTCAGAGGGAGAGGGAATGTGGAACTGGCTCCCATCTGAAATGAGATGAACAAATAGCCCCATCCCTGGTGCTGGCAAAATGAGAATCTCTTCCTGGGAAATGTTGCTGTATTGTGAAAAGGGTTTTGTTTTGAGCAAGGACAAAATGTCAAAGGGCAGACTTTAGGGTTTATTTCCCAACATGGGGAGATGTCCAGAAAATTCTGCTTCATGAGATAAAAAATGAGATGTTCTGCTCTCCTTGCTGCTCCTGCTTGGTTTTTAGGTAGACAGGCTGCCTGCCTCCACATTTCCTTGCTTTTCAAGATAGGAGGGATCATGAGAAGATCATTAGTTGACAGGTCAGATACCTGAGAAGGGGACCCCCCAAAGACCCAGATGAGCTCTAGGGTACTCACCGTTGAGTCCACTGCTTGGCTGCTGGGCTGGCCCATACAGTAAGGGAATAAAGCTTGAGGAACTGGTGAGCTGCTTACTGAGCATGGAGTACCCTCTGACATCTGGATAACCACAGGCCTCCAGATCCCTGGCATTTCCTTGGAAAGCCTAAGCTAAAGTAGAGAGGTGAAGACCTCAAACAGCTAGCCCACCAGGCCATGTACAGAGAAACCAGGAGTCCAAAGCATGGGTGGGCTGAACTGACAAATAAGCAGCCAGTCCTCTGCCAGAAATGTGCCAGGTTTCTTCCTGAAGTTGCCACAGTATCAGCCTTTTCCCATGGAAAATTATATCCATGGAAAAACTTCTACCATATCTAGTTCCTGGTATCTGCAAACTTCGGAAATGTACAGGATTTCAAGGGGCTAGGAACTAGAGTGCCTATTTACTCTGGCAGGATGTGTCCACAAATTCAGCCTAGAAAAAAGTCCTGCTACTCTGCCTTTCAGAGAAATAAAACCTGCTGGTCCATATGCTATTTTAATAACTTAATTTCCTTCCTTTCCACTAGTGTTCTCTTAGATGACCTGAAATCCTGAATTTCCAGGCTGGGAATAGCCTATGCTCATCAGCCCTTTCTCACTTACGTGCTCTATTTTGCAGGAGACAATAGATTGCATTGTTCATGTTTTGGTCCCACAAATCATCGTCTGTTGAACCATTTTTAATTTTAAGGAAGGTTTCGATCAGAAGGTGAGGTTGTGACTAGACTCACTGGCAAAGTCCCAGTGAAAGCTGTCGATTCAGATTGCGTCCTGATGCACGGCAACCACAAGGGATCTCCAGGCACCATCAGACTCCGAGATGCACATTTGCTCAGCGCAACCCCCTGGCCAGCTGCCAGACCTGGTAGATCGCTTTGTGTTCGAGAGGCCTAAATTTAATCGCAGAACCACAGCTTCCAGCTGCGTTGACTTTGTGTTGCTGAACAAAGCGGGAAGCAGAGAGGCTTTCCTCGAGTCCAACTGCAGTTTTAAATTTGATGGCTTGCCATCAAGACCCGACGTTTAGGTTATCCTGGGATCAGCTCATAAAGGGCTCCTGTGTTTCTGCTGGGAGATTGGAGGCCGCAGGGGATTTACAGAGCTCGCTCAGCCCCTTGCCACGCTTCGTGCGCTGGAGAGCCGGTGTGTTGGGAAATGTCAACCGCAGCACTGACGTGCTGCCCTGATGGTCTACTTGAGGGCAGGGTCTCTTCCTGCAATGTGGGTCAGGATAAGTCTACAACAAGTCTGAGGGATGTCTGTGGGATGTCCCAAGTCCCCTGATTCTACCCAGACATAGTTTCCAGGTGATACAGTTGGATATTCGGACCTGTGGACATCCTCCAAGATCCAACTCAGAAATCACTCCTATGCAAAACCATAGGCTTTATCTCTGGGCTGGAACACAAAATTCAGGCATTAGGGTCTGAAATCTGTCCTGCTTTACAGATAAGAGGGCAGTTGGAATGCATGGGGCTTTGCCTTGGGAGGAGTCATGAACCAGTCAAGAGCTTACAGGGTCAAGGTCCTGGGCAACCTGCTTTAGGGAACCCTGCTTGAGCAAGGGAGGTGGACTGGATGATCTCCAGAGGTCCCTTCCAACCCCCACCATGCTGTGATTCCATGACAAGCATGAAATACCACTGCATTGCCATGATAAACTAGTCACAAGGAGGCTGGAAAATGTTTTCAATGCTAAGCTACAAGGACGAAACTGCCTTTTGGAAGTATGAAAGCATTTTGGACTCCAGCTCGACTTAGTTGCCCTGGCTTGAATGCTACCTGAGGGTTTTATCTGCTAAGTTGAAGGGCTGCATTCAAAATTACTCGTATTAATCAGGTTTGACAGCTTCTGCCACCTAAGGAATAGAGTTGTGGCAGTACTGACACACACGCAGTACACAGAAAAGCAGCTCATGTTTCCTGCAAGTGTAATAAAGAAATTCCAGTGCCATTTCTTCTTCTGGGTAATGCAGTTGGTGGCTGTGAGGAATTAGTTTGTATCCCAGAAATGAGAAGTAAGTTAGGTTTGGATATTATTTCTTTGGGTTTGATTGTTTTTGTGGCATGTGTGTGCTTCTGGGATAAAAAGTCAATTCTGTTAGTAACTAACAATCAAATCCAGGAGTGATTTATTCATAGCCTTGGCCATGCCTTTAAATGGGAAGGAAAAATGATATTTCAAGTACTTCTAGCCTACAGCCTTATATCACTTTCATTTGGACTCTTTCTGACATTGGAAGACCTTTAAAAATCCAAATTAAGGGATAAAACATTCAACATTGCTTTGTCAAGAAAATAAAAGCAGTAGGTCTCTAACGACATGACTTTCAAATGCAGTCTGGAATATGAAATGATATTCTTCTTGGTAGCATTTTGACCTTCCTACTGCACAGATTTTCTACTTCCAATATTATCTGCAGGATGAATACATGTAAGTCTGAGGTTTGGGGTTCTCAATCATTTTCAAGCAAGGGACGTTCATTGCACAGAGATACTCATGTGATGCAAATTTTGTTACTGATCCAAATACAGAGATTAAGAAAGTTAAAATTCTTGGATCTGTTGAACTCCCTGGCCTCAAGCCCACCAGAGTGCTAACTAGAGACTCGTGCTTGCTGGTACTGTGTGTATCGTGTGTGTTGAACTCGGCATGATGTGGTATTGATTATTCTCAGGTTCTATTTTAAACTGCTTGAAATTTCTCTCCTATACAGTTTTAGTTGCTTTAAACTCTTTCCAGACTGACCAGATATTTGATGGGCAAAGGGAACTTGCAGAAATGTGTCTGTGGGCCAGGAAGCTTCAGGATTGCTCAGCCACCTCTTTCACTTTGTTGAGGTTGCCTTAAGACAGAAGCCATGGAGACCCACCTGTGTGTCTCACGGAGGAGAAATGTATTTAAGTGAATGACCCAGAAGTGCATATGTCTTACTGAGGAATCAACCAGTATTAATGGGCACCCGCTTTTCCTCCAAGCCCGGTCAGCTCTTCTGCGTTCACTTTGACTGTTCCATACAGCAGGACCATGCTTGTAGGTGTTTCTTCCAGGCACCTTGCATGCTTTGGAACAGTCTCAGTGAAAAAAAATATGGTCATGTTCATAACTATCCTACATGAAATTCAACATAGGTGCACTCAGTTGATGCAAGATTTGGGACTGCTGCAGTATAAACCACTGCAAAAGGCCAGAAGGGAACAAAGCATATGCGTGGATTAGGGTAACACTGGGACATCCTGGCTCTCCTTCTTCCTCCCACCATCTGCTATTCCCCTCCCTTTCATGCTCCACTGCGTCTGAGCTCCAGACAGCAAAATTATGCAAAGATGTTGTTTGAACTTTGGTACTGAAAATCAGTCTAACGTGGAGTTTTCAGGCAGGCTGGGTAGACAGTGCCTGAACTCCAAGGCATGGTGCTGCGCAGCACAGTCGGTGCTGATACCTCATGTAAGATTTGCCCCAAAGTACAGACAAAGCGCAACGGACCAGTGTTGCTGTCTGGATATTCTTGTGTTGCTCCTTACTGGAACAGTGGGGCTCTGCTCTTGCTGTGTTGGAGAATATCCTATTTATTGAGACTCTGTCCTCAAAGGCTGATGAGAAGAGACCCTCCTAAATATTTTTGCTATGACATTCTTTTTGAAGATTTAAATACAAAATGCCAAAAAGGCAATGCATGAAAAACAGAACATCACCTCCAGTTCCAAATGTGAAGCGTGATAATGAAGTTCACATAGCATATGGGAAATGGTACAGCTTTGTTTAGCCACTTGGCTTGAAATGTAGACACTGTGGTGCTTGCTGTAAAACAATGCTCAGTTGATCCATCAGAACAAAATCACGGCCGTATATAATAGTAACGATTAAATGCTTATTCTCCGTGATCACATAACATATGGCTTTCTGCTAGAACGTACACAGTCCCAAAGGACATTATGTGAATATAAAGGATTGTTGACTCATGATTCCCCGGTTGTGTTCTCTGGCAACGTCTCTTCTAGAACAGAGAGACACATACACAAATATGAAGACCGTAATAGGATTTTTTCTTTCCTTCAGCTTAATGCAGTACTGACAGTGTTTAGGATCTTTGTTAGCAAAAACACACATAAATCTATTGACAACATTGAACTCTAGGTTGCATCCATGATCTAAGAACGTGGATTGAAGCACAGGCTCTTTACATATTGAAGCAACTTTGAAAATGTTTTCTTTATTTCATTCTATTTTGCAAGATGATTTCTTTTGATTTGTTGTTCCTTCATGAGGTAACAACTAAAGGATGGGGCAAGAATAACTTGCTTTAGTTTGTACAAATCCTCAGAAATACTGTTGGTGTTAGCCATGTCTTTGGTGTCAGCCACAGACTTTTCAAGCCTGCGTCTTCTTAACATTTTGACTGCTTGTTGAGGAGTTTCTTTATTCCCTTTTGCTTGGACCTTGCTCTTTTCTTGCCATCTTCCTTTCATCTTGTGCCTCTTTTCCTTATAATTCCTGTTAACCCTGCTTGGCAACTAGTAAACCTTTCACTTGCTCAGCTAGGGATGGATGGATGGATGGATGGATGGATGGATGGATGGATGGATGGATGGATGGATGCATGGATGCATGGATGCATGGATGGATGCATGGATGGATGCATGGATGGATGCATGGTGTCAGGAACCCAAACAGTTTTCTTTGCCTGCTTTCTCTGCCTAGGCAGCTTTTTACAGGTCTGGACCAAGAGGAGCATGGGCTCTGCTCTTTCCACCAGAGTGGAGATGCTGGAAGGCAGGAGCGACACGACTAGTACAGGGCTGCAGACAGCTCCTGTGAGGTGCCTGGGGACAGACAGAGGGTAGGGAAGGAGGGAATTTCTCTCCTGGATGGGAGTGATGGCAGCCAGGGTCTGACAAACGTGCTATCAGTAAGTGCACAAAGCTACTGAAACCTTCTACCAGGAGGGAGAAGAGTGTCAATCCTCCTTCTCCAAGGTGGGAGTAACTGCCTGGATGGCTACACAAGAGTCCTGGCTGTGCACTGCTCTGCATCTGCCCACAACCCAGACTCACCTTTCTCCTTTCCACAGCAGACTGCTGTCTCCCCAGGGCTGTTTAATACCTGAAGCACAGCGTGGAAGCATTTCTGCACCTTTTCAAATGAAAGTTGGGTTAGCAGGATTTACACAACAATTTGTACATGAGCTTTTGTCCTTGCTTTGTTAATTGTTCATTCTGAAGTGTCTCTATCTAAAGATAGGCATAGCAAAGGCTTGCTCTTTTTTTTTTTTTTTTGCATTACTTGTGCATGTACATAAACAATATGCTGGAGTACGTGGATGGCACATGTGGCTGATAAACTGTCACCTGCAGATATTTCAGTCCTGCGATTGGATGAAAAATTTAGTTTCTGTGAATTTTATATCTTCCAGTACAAATAGTGAATACTTCTTCTGACTTAAAAGCCTCCCTGTCTGAATCACATATGAGTTTTAGCAGGAACAAGTAAGTACTTGACAAAGATGTGCTTCTGTGGTAGTCTGTTGCTGACCAACAAGGAAGAAACATGGGTGTTACAAAACAAAAAATCCTGACGTTTACAAAAACATTTTTGTAACACTCAACAGTTTCTAATTACGGTGTTATCATTTGCAAATCATGTTGTTGTTATTCTCAATTTGTGTTCCTATTACTCTGCCTGCTCTGATGCTTTCAGTTACCTGCCTTCAAAACCCTCTGGAGAATCAGTGAAGTCCTTTACTCGCCCTCACTGTGGCAGTTTAGTTCCTTCACCGAGGTGTAAACGGAGGCACAGAGCTATTTCATTTACACTGTGAATCCGTAGCAGAGGCTGGGGGAGAATCTCAGATGGATTATTCTCCCTCCAGCCGGTTCACAAGCTGCCTGACTTCAGAGCCATCTCGGCTGCAGCTCTGCAATTTGGCCATGTCACTGGGAAAAAAAACCCTGATAGTTTGTCCAGGAACTAAAAACCCCATGCTCCACAGCTGTTGATGCTTTGCTTCCAGAGCCAGATTCAGGCAACGTATCAGTAGTTTATAAAGGAAATCTCTTTATCTTTCCTGCCTCCGTTCAGCTAAAGCTGTAAACAGGACACATTAGGTAATTTTTCAAGGCTGAGCTGAGCTGAGCTTGGCTGCATCTGTTCATCAAACGGAGTAAATCTAAATGTTTAATTGTCTAAAAAGCAGTGAAAAGTCTGCTACGCTCTTGGTTGCAATCAGCGACGTTGACCTCCAGGAGCATTGCAGTGTGTCTTCTGGGGTCCGGTCTGAATTAAGAGCTATCAGATGGACAGAAACTCAGCTCTGGGTTTTGGCTCTGATGGTAAATCAAGGCTGCAGGTGAGGCAGCAGATCAATTTGCCCAGGACTTTCCAGCTCACTGGGTAAAGTCTGGAGGTCCCCATTTCAGTGTAAAATGTTCAACTGCGAAGACATAAAGCTGTCTATGAAGTGCGGACATCTAATTGGCAGGCTGCAGTAACATGCTGGCCAGGTCAGAGATTTATACTAGCTTTCACTGTGGTTAGGTCACTGGCAACCTGTGGAAACAAAGCAGGTTGCACTACAAAGTAAAGGAGTTTCTTTCCAGCTTCAGAGCGCTGAAGTTTGCCAAAACATTCAGAAATCTCAGAAAGAGCCAAAGGGAGACTGACAGGAGTTCTTTATCTGAGACGTTTCATCTTGTCTGCCAAGTCCTTAGCTCCTGAAACAAAGTAACTCTGTCTTTTTTCATGCAGAGCCTGGCATCCACAGCCAAAAGCTAAAGGTGACTTTGCCCTGTCAAGCTGCTCAGGTCCTTCCCGGGGCCGTGCTGCTGGCCCAGGCTCAGAGCCAAAGGAATGGGCCACCGGCATGCCATGTTACCCAAGGTGATGGAGGGGGTGAAGATGGTATCCACACCGGTCTGCAGGTGCTGATTTCTTAGAGAAAAGGCCAATTCTGCTTGAGAAGTGAAAGAACAGGAGCAGGAGTTGAGAGTACGAATCCAAGGAGACCCAAAGAGCGACAAAAGCGTCAAGGAAGGCAGAGAAATATTGGTGTTTTGCAAAGCATAGAGCAAGCAGCCATGCATTGAGCGGGGCCTGTGAGGCCATATGACTTACAGGAGAGCTGAAATTTTGAAAGCACGCCAGGCTTCTGTTTGCCCAACATATCAAACTAAGCAGACCTGCACTGACTGGTTACTGAACATGGAGGTTCACTGTTTTGTGAGCCATTGGTTAAGCCCACATTAGCTGCAAAGACATGCAAATACATTAAGGACAACTAGTTATGGGGCTGGAAGAAGATAGCATCTGTTCTCTTCATGGCTTAGTTTTAGAAATGAGATGCCTGTAGTCTCTAACTAGGATTGAGATGACTACAAGGCTTACTTCTACCCTCAGAAAAAAAGGATGTCTTCGGCCTAAAAACCTTTGTATAGCAGCAAACTCACGGCACCAGTTAAAAAGAAAAATATAATAAGCAGCAATTGTAAGAAGAGAAAATAGACAGAAGTCAATATATTTTTATTACATTCTTAAGTGATCAGACACAGATAACTTCTGTCCAGAAATCCTAAAGTTGAGAATATCTTTGGCCTCCTGATACTGATTGTAAATAAATCTTTGAAAACTGAGAACGTTTCAGAAAATTTAAGTGTGCTAATGTTCTGCCAATTTTTAAGAAAAAAGTACTACACCATGTTCAGTTGAAAAATACTCGATCTGAAATAGGTCTTGGATAAAACAACAGACAAATTGATACAGATATCAAATGATGGGTAAAAATGGGTCTATAAATTATGGCATCATAATGCATTAAAAGTTATTGTTAAACAAAAGTTTTGTAAATCTTTGATGAGGTTTCTAATGACTAATTCAGAAGACCTGCATAATGGAGCGTACTTAGACTTTGTAAAGCAATTTGTTTACAATGGCATGATATTTGAAATTAGCACTATACAGTAGCTCCACTTGTTAAATGGATTAAGGCTTATGTGTGAGATGAATCTCACAAAACACAATGGAAAAAAGTAGTTATCACCAGAGAATCGTTATCAAATTAATTATTTCAAAGAGTGCTCTCCAATGAGCCATTGTATAGATGGCAATCTTTAATGTAACCATAACATGAAGGAGGAAAAATAAAACTACAATAGATAAAATTAGCCACTGGAGCAAAACTGGCAGTCATATACAAAACTGAAAACATGGCAGCTGGAAAAGGGGTCATAGTGGGCCTTTAGCTGATGCTGAACTTGTAGCCTGGAACTGGGACACAGCTGAGGAGTTCTAGAAGAGCAGCAGGGTGATTTTGCTTTGAATGTGTCAGAAATTAAAGATTCAGTGCTGCTGCCAACCACTCATCAATAAAAATGAAAAAATTAGAGAGAGAATGTGAAAAAGAACACAGGAAACAATTGAAGACATGAAGAAATGATTCTTATTGAGGTATTTAAACTGCTTCAACTGTTTAGATTATCAAAGAGAAGATGGGGCTCCGTTGCTCTATCTGAATACCTTCACGTCTGGGGAAAAGAAAGTATTAAATTTTTCTTTAATCCATGCAAGAAAAGATAACAAGAATCTGTGGCCATGTGTTTCTAACAGCGCATGAGGAAAGCTATCGAGGGAAGCCATGGGTTTTTCCTCTCATGAAGTCACCAAGCTGGGGTGCCTTTGTCAGAACTAGGGGTGGATCAAGTGACAGGGCTGGGGGAAAAGGACACCCTCCACAAGAGCATCATGGGACCTGAATTACTCACCTCCCAGACTCCCTTTAAATCCAACCTAGCTCTGTGGCTGTGGGGAAGCTCCTTGGCTGCATTGCTTCACTCAGATCCTTCCTAGGACTCAGTCAGTGAACTCTGGAAAAACCTTAAACAATGATTTCCGACTTGTTCTTCATTCTTCTGTAAATATAGTAAAAGTGGTAGATTAGGAACAAGGTTTCAAGCAGGAAGCCGTATGTCTGCTCGCCAGCTGTCAGTTTTCATTAACAGCATGCAGTTATATTTGAAAAGACAAGAATCTAGATGCTGGTGACTTTTGTCACCAACACTGAACTCCACGTCTAGGGAAGTCTTCAGCACAGTCGGTAAGACAGACAATGGAGTTGTGAGCTACCTGCATCCACTTTAATCTTTTTGTCGTTCAAGAGAAGTTACCAGGCTACTGACATTTTCTGCAACTCTGCAGAAGACCAGCAGAAACCCCAGAGGTCCTCCCTTGCCCCCATCCACCAATCCTGACCAAGCTGGGAAGAGAGGAACCTGATGAGGTTCAACAAAGGCAAATGCAGGGTCCTGCACCTGGGGAGGAACAACCCCATGCACCAGTACAGGCTGGGGCTGACCTGCTGGAGAGCAGATCTGTGGAGAGGGACCTGGGTGTCCTGGTGGAGGACAGGGTGACCATGAGCCAGCAGTGTGCCCTGGCTGCCAAGAAGGCCAATGGGATCCTAGGGTGCATCAAGAAGAGTGTGGCCAGCAGGACGAGGGAGGTTCTCCTTCCCCTCTACACTGCCCTGGTGA
>Ga0065711_1000929_pt1 | contig 93009 bp, 54 predicted proteins | sample Hoacrofraction12_FD_59098 | JGI IMG/M metagenome (GOLD analysis project Ga0065711, IMG submission 59098) | Hoatzin crop microbial communities from Cojedes, Venezuela - Epithelial fraction 12 v2 (version 2) | ecosystem: Host-associated > Birds > Digestive system > Esophagus > Crop | place... | reverse complement strand
CCCCCCCCTTTCTTTAATCTCTATTTGGACTAGGTTCTTCTGCCTAGAAAATTCCTCTTCCTTTTTGGAGAATGAATGTTCCGCTGGCCACTACTGCCCTACCAGTACTGCTTCTGCAACTCAGTTCCCATGTCCTAAGGGGACTTACAACCCACAGACGGGAAGCAGCCTGAAGTCTCACTGCGCTCCCTGTGACCCAGGTAAACAGCAAAGAAGCAGATCTCAGGATGGTGACAGGAGAATGCCTGAAAATGCATGTTGAATGCTCTTGAGCTTCAGTAGTTCAGTGGATGAGCTGTGTAAGGATCTAGCTTGTTCTCTGAAGTTTCTTTCAGTTTTTTTCTGCCAGTACTAATGGCATTGCATTGCTTTCTCAGGGCACTACTGTGCACTTGTGGGGCAGTCGCATGTTACAGGACCCTGTTTGGCTGGCTTCTACTGCAGTGGAGGCGTTTCTAGTCCAACACCTACAGATGGTCTTCTGGGGAACACGTGCCCGAAGGGAACTTACTGTCCTGTGGGCTCTGCCTTTCCACAGCCGTGTCCTTCTGGTTATTACAGCAACTCAACTGGGAATACTGGGATCGAGGATTGTCTCCAATGTGATGCAGGTACAATATTGAAAGAAAGGATTAACGAGATTCTATTCAGACACCAGCATTTTTAGGGCTCCTGAGAAACTTTGTGGTTCTAGAGCAGGCGATCATGAACGATACTTTCTTGGAGAGAGGTGTTAGGCAGAGCACAGAGAGACTAAATCTACCACTTTTGCACGTAAGAGGATACTCACAGTGAAGTGTAAGCTTCTGCCCTGTGAGCTTCCCTTTCCACCATTTCTCTAGATGCTTTTGCGCTTAGAGATGATACAAGGAGTGCTGTTTGTTCAGGCATGTAAGTTCTGTAATTGCAGCTATTTTCAGTGAAAGCATCTCCAGGAGAATAGATGTGGGTGACATCAAACATGATGCTACAGTGATTATGTCCTTGTTACATACTTGCTGTTGTCTGTCTTGTGTGGCAAATATCATTATGCTCTTTTTGTGGTCCCTCTTAATTTCAGGGTATTTCTGTAATGGGACTGGACTTGTGTCTCCGACTGGATTATGTGAGGCTGGATTCTATTGTAGTGGAGGAACCATTTCTCCCAAAACTCCCAGGGTAAGCTGTGCTTATGATGTAAATAGTGTAACATGTCGTATCTGTGGAACTGAAGACCAATGAGGTCACCTTAGTTCTTTTGCCCTGGATTAAATTCTGCCTTACTCCATTATCTTCTGTGTCAGGTATATCTGGTTTATTGATGGTGAAAGGGGCTAGAGATGGCAAAATACACCTGGCCTTCTTTCAGCTTTTGCACCTGAAAGCTGACCAAAATAGTTCTATCTTTGCATATTGATGCTGCAAAGCAGAGTGGAATGCCATATCAGATTAAAATTACAGAGGTAAGGTGTGCGTGAGTTTGATTAGAACACTGCATCTGTCAGCCCTCCTCCTAGGCAAAATGCAGTAAGAATTTTTAAAGATGATAACTCAACAAGACACTGGCTTTATGCTACAGCACTCTGCAGACCATGAATGAAGAAGGGGTGGTGCCATCTTCCAAATGGCCAGCTCGGTGAGATTTGTTATGGGCAGAATTCTGATGCTTTATTTTGGAAAAGGATAGGTGTGCAGCCTTAAAGACTGAGGGATGAGCACAGGATTTCATACTACATGTCTAATTCTCTTCACCATTAGAATCTAAAATAGATGTTTTTTTCAAGGCCACCCTCTGCATTTATAGATTGTAACTATGGTGTTTTTCTTCGAAGATGACAGTCAATGGAGGACCGTGTCCACCTGGACATTACTGTGTGGTGGGGAGCAGCAGAGCCCAGGCGTGCCCTGCAGGGAGTTATAGCCCATCTTGGAGTATGGCACAGTGTCTGGAGTGTCCAGAAGGCTTTTACTGCACGACTGCTTCCACAAACTACACAGATTGCCCTGCAGGTAGGTCTGATTGCACTGACCCCCTCATTCTGGGACAGTTTTAAGGGATTAGCAGATGTGCCCTTACAGCAGTCTGGAGTAGATTTGTCGTTGGACTGGGCTGCATGAGGCACAGATCTCTTCCACTGGACAGATCAATGAGCTTGGTCAAAGTACTTAAGCTCTTTGACATTCAGTTCCTATCTGAATGTAGAAATTGTAAATGGAGCAAACAGTTTTGACAGTAGACCTTTATCACACACTTAGAGATCTTCCCATGAAAAAACTACATGCTATTGAAAGTATTGCTAATCCTCAGCCCTGATCAGCTTTATTTCATGCAGCCAGTGTGACATAGCTATCGCAGAGTAATGATAAATTGCAAGATGGGCCCGCCATCATAGCGTGGGGTCAGTTCTTCTCAGAAAGAGATGGGGAGAATGCTAGGTGTGTAGGTTGGGGATTCTTCTAGGCTATTACCAGCATGTTAGCCTTTATAAAAACTGTCTTTTCTTTCCTAGGTCACTATTGCCCCAGGAATACAGAATTTGCCACACAGTATCCTTGTCCCCCTGGAACCTACAGTGACACTTTAAATATCTGGGATGCTTCCAAGTGCCAGCTGTGTCCTCCTGGAAGGGTCTGTTCCAAGCCAGGCCTAGCAAGACCAGATGGACTGTGCATGCCTGGATGGTTTTGTCCATCTGGATCCACATCAAGCAAACCAGTGTTTCCTGGAAATTACTCTGGTATGAAGGAGAACAATAAAATGTGATGATGATTATTATTGAGGAGGTGGTATTACAAAGTCACCTAACGGACCTGGCCAGGTTCAGGATGGCGTGCTTTCCCTTCCTACTTTCCTTAAGTTGGTGCTCTAGTTCTGTTCTTCCTGAGCTCTTTAGAGAAGATAGAGTGCTTGCCATTCTTACGTATCAATTCAGTCTGTGTCTGTTCAATTGGCAGATGTGGCAGCTGCAGCTTCTGGATCTGTTGGGTTGTGCCAAGCAGGAACCTTTTGTCCTGCTGGATCATTTCTTCCTCTACCCTGCACTCCAGGTAGGAGAAGAGTCTTTCTTCCACAAGAACAACAACAACGCATTTTGTTGGGTTGGGTTTTTTTGTACAGATGTACTCTTTTCCCTTTTGTCAAGATAGGCAATCCCAGTCTTGTGCTGTGACTGTTGGGTTCTGGTGTCTCTTAAATGACAGTTTTGCTTCTGCCCCCCGCATCAGGTCTGTACTGTGCAACTGCAGAGCTCGCAGCTCCATCGGGTCCCTGCGAGGCTGGCTTCTACTGCACGGGGGGCTCCATGCTCCCAAACCCCATGGATGGAGCAATGGGGAACATCTGTCCTCGAGGCCACTTCTGTCCTGCAGGCAGTTCTTCTCCATCTCCATGTCCCCCAGGTAGGTTTGATGGCAGCTGCTATGTGCTATCATTCCTCTTCGAAGTGTCCATTGAGCTGCTGCGCTTGTATGGGCCCGTGCCATTGTTCTGCAGCCCCTTGTTACTTTGTGCTGAAGCATGCCTGCATGTTCCCCAAGGGACAGCTGCTATCAGCATGGAAGCTTAGCCTCTAATCTAGTGCTGTTGTATTGGAAACGTCAGTCCTAAATGTGCATTCAGACAGTAATTGCAAAACTGCCTCTGGAGCCTCAGTCTGTGGCCTACATGCTGCTACGCAGCTGTGGCGGAGAAGCTCTTTGCTGAGCCCTCATAAAGGAGAGGTCACACAGCTGAGCACATGGAAGAGTCTCTGCTGCCCTCCCTGCACAGTGAGAGCTGTCCTTTAACATCACCATTAAGGAGAATGAGAAAGACTGTGGAATATTTGTTTCTTTCCTGGATTAAATTTGTAGTTACATTAAGCAAGTGACTGCACTGCTCAGTACAGACCAGAAATCAATAGGAATTCACCTGAGCCAGCACTCAGGACCAGCCTCTCACAGACCCCTCTTAGAGGAAGGCTGTCATCTAGTCTCCTAAGGGACTGCTGGGGACAGTACTCCCTTTGAATTCCTGCCTAGCCAGCATCCTTTTGGCATCTTCTGCAAGAGGTAGCTGGGGCTAGTGTAGCTAGAAAGTTACTGTGTGAACAACTTGTGCCTCTCTCCACAGCTGCTTCCAGCAGGGTCTAGGATGATGTGAGAATGTGCTTTTGGTGACTTTTTATTTTCAGGCTCCTTTTTGGCTCATCGTGGTGGCCAGTCAGCACAGGATTGCCAGGCCTGCCTCCCAGGGTGGTTCTGTTCCCAAAGTGGTCAGAGCTCCCCGGAGAGCTTGTGCAAAGAAGGATGGTTTTGCCCAGAGGGCTCTGTGTCAGGTCAGCATTCAGGTAGGAAATCTTTGGAGTTGTTCTTTACCTACAGGAGTTGCAGTGGCAAGACGCTCTTAAAATCTGCCTTTACTTACAGTTTCAAGTTATGTTTAGAAATGGCTGGCTATTTAGATTAAAAAATGTTTTCCAAAAATTCTTCCAACTAACACAGGTTAAGTAGTGGGTAATTATGTGTAAATATAGTAGGAAGAATAGGAAATCTTACCACGGCAAAAAATGAGCTGAAAACATATCCCAAGAGTTTATTGCTTGTGATTTTTTAGCCTTTGTTAGAAAGAGCTAGGGAGAGAGAGAGGGTATATGAATTTTCTGTTCTCCGATTCAGAAGGGTGATGTAGGGAGAAGTGTAACTCAGACCCTGTTCTTTTAGAAACATACAGGTGGCTCTGCGAACTAGAAGTTAGTGAACCGTGTGCAGTACAGAGAGGCTGTGGCCCCTTCAGCTCTCTGAAAGCCATTAAGGGGAACGCATCTGCATGGCTGTTCAGGTCAAAGCCTAGTTTAGCGATAGGTGAAGTTGGTGTTCAGAGTGCAGTGCATGGGCCTCCACTGCTCAGATCTGTGTTTAGCAAAGCTTTTAACAAAACCAGGGTGTTTTTGTCCTTTATAAAGCTTTTATCTTATTAAATCTTCCAATTCTAGGTTTGTGGTGATGCTTCCTCTGATGGCACTATACAACTGGTATAGTATATTTCTTTTTTTCTCCTAGACTATTTGTGTCCTGTGGGTCACTATTGCCCCACTGGCAGCCCAGAGCCCATACCCTGTCCCTCTGGAAAATATCAGGACCAGGCCGGTAAAAACCGGTGTGAAACATGCCCAGCAGGAATGTGAGTGAAATGGATTCGATCCTTCCTCTTGATGCTTTTCTTAGGAATTAGCGTGTCTATTTCCCTCTGCCTTAGGCTGCTCTGTGTGTTGTATCCTTTGATATACAAGGCTGGTTTTCTGTTTTCCTATTTATTCTGCCATTTTCTGTACTGCAACCTGTGTATGATTGAAGATCCGTCCTTGTAGGTCTGTCTGCTGGGATGGACAAAATGGTCCTGGCAGGTTGCATCTCAGCGCTCCATTTGTTTCCTTTCAAGTAGTTCACTTCGCTTTCATTGTGTAGTCTTTGACTGTCACTATTATGCGAAAAAGTGTTTTCTTAGTCTTTGGCAGAACAGAGCATGGGCTGAGGCAAGACCTGTGGTTTGGGTTTTTTTTTGGCTTTTTTTGGTAGGTTCTGTGCCCCAAAAGACCAGCCGGGTGATCTCCAGGAGAACTTCTCGCATGCTGTGGTCAAACCAGTAGCCTGTCCAGCAGGATATTACTGCCTGTCGGGAACAAAAGCTGCCAATCAGTACCCGTGCCCAGAGGGCACCTACAGTAACCAGACTGGACTGGGAAATCCCAAGCAATGCAAGCCTTGTCCTGGAGGCACGTTTTGTGCTGGTGCAGGTAGGAATCACATATGGATTAAATACAATCCTAGGCTGTTTTCTGTCTAGGAGACTCAAAAAGTTCCACCAATGACTGAAGACCTCTTTTGCATGCAGTTTGTGTGACTTTTAAGTAGCATCTGAGGCGGTCTCTGGGACCCCTTGAGTAAAGATTCTTTGTGATCATTTTAAAGATTTTTATAAAGTGTAATTTTGTAATTTTAATTAAAGAGGCAAATTAAGGTGTTTTTGTTTGAGCAAAGGTTATGAAACCAAAAGCTGAGCAGCTTGGGTTCTAGGAGTCATTTGTTCTTGATTGTCTCTTAGTAGAAAGACAGAATACTGATCAAGCCCTTCTGTAACGGTGATCTAGAAAGCTCTTTAGGCCTTTAGCTCTCTGGTAATCCGTTGTGTCAGTAAATATGGAGACTGTAGATCAAGCTTTTAAATAACCTAGCTAGTCACAGGCCAGTAGACTCTGAAATCGTTGTGATGACAAGGCTTGTCTGGTTTGTTCAGTCCAGGAGCTGTGATTTCTGTAACGCCACTGGCTTACTGACATTATGTTCCTTTTCTATAGGACTCTCATCCCCAAGTGGTCCTTGTTTCCCTGGGTATTACTGCACTTCAGAGGCACGTATACCTAATCCTGTTAATGATGAGACGGGCAACCTTTGCCCAGCAGGCCATTACTGCCCACCAGGTAGCAGCAAGCCAGAGCTGTGTCCCACTGGCACGTTTTTACCACAGTCTGGGATGGCTTACCGTAATGCCTGCCTGCCCTGCCCTGGGGGGAAGTTCTGCCAAGGAGAAGGCCTGGCCAGTGTTTCTGGTGTGTATTGCATGAATCTAACATCCTTTTTGTCTCCTAGTTTGCGGGTTTTTTTTAATGTTTTCTGGTTGCTTAAACCTAACACCAAAGCTTTTCTTTCTTCAGGAACATGTTATGCTGGGTATTTCTGTGATCTTGGATCCACACAGCCAGATCATAAGCATTGTCCCCCTGGCTTCTACTGTCCTGAAGGCTCTGAATCCCCAGTCCCATGCAGTGCGGGAAGCTTCAACTCTGACAGTGGAAAATGGCAGTCAGGAGACTGTCAGCTCTGCCCAGCTGGATACTTCTGCAGTGGTGAGTCTCTGCTGGTGTATTTGGGAACTGGGGGATTACACAATGTGAGTCAAGACAGACACCCACTACAGCTTTATTTCTTACGAACTTGTCGATAGGCAATATAGGAAGAACAAACTCTAAGTGCCACACGTTGTCTTTGGTTATCGACAGTTTTTGCAGGATGTGCACCAAGTATAAATTCCCCGAATCATTGTCTTCCAAAACTCTCCTGTTGTGTTCTCAGTAGCAGTTTCAGGTCACCCATAACAATTCTTGCTGTTACACCTTCTTTCTTCCTTGGCTCAGCCACCTCTTCTAGATGTCTTATATGTCTTCATGCTCTCAGGAAAACAAAATATCCTGGCAAACAGGCGCTTGGGTACTGGCTAGCAGCCAGGGTCTCTGCTCTGAGACAGCTGCTCCTTCTCAGAGGTTCTCACCATCTGTCTGTACAAGATGTTTATTTGCTCCCCCCAACACTGAAACATTTACAGTCACACTTACAGTAGCAGGTTCACCCATTGCCTTCCGTGAGACAAAGAGGCTTTTCCTTCCTCAGGTGAGGAAGTCAAGCAACAGGGAGAAAATGACTTGAGTGAACTAACATGAGTTTATAGCAGAACTGGAACCACAACTGAGAGCCTCAGAATCACAGCTGAGCATTTTAATTGGAAGCCTATGTTTCCCCCAGGCATATAATTCAGAACTGACTTTGCGATAAGATGTTCTTTTTCTGAGGCTGAGCTTCAGAGAATGGGTACTTTGTGATGCATGTTACAGGTACATGATGAAGGAGACCATGATTTCAGGAGAGAAGGGTTTCCCTTGTCTTTGGTCTGGCAAAGGAAAAGGAAAGGCTTTGCTTGCATTGTTGCAGGGCTGGGCAAAACCACTTCTGAAGAACTGTGTTCTGCAGGCTATTACTGGCCAGACTTCACCTACTTCTATTCCCTGTCGCTGTCCACAAGGCTTTTAATGCCTCATGGGATCTGCTTTTCCTATACCCTGTGCGAATGGGACGTATCAGTCACAGGAGAGGAAGGCCTTTTGTGACCTCTGCCCAGCAGGACTCTTCTGTGAACAGACTAATAAAAGCGAGGAGTCTGGAGGGGGCTGTGTATTTTGATAAAAAGGGATTCTGTGTCACTAAGGGCTTAGTCTTCCTGTTAGTGGAACAAAAAGAGATTTTGAATGCCATAGGTTCCTTTCTTCTGTTAAGCTTCTACTACGTCAGTATTACATGGATTGGACTGGGCAGGCAGGTGCATCAGTTTCTGCCAAGAATGGAAGTCGAAAAACGTTTCAAAGAATAAGACTTGTAGGTGAACAAGTAGGCTGAAGCCAAATCTTTCTCCTATCTGGAGAAAGAAACTCCATGCCCAGTAAAATAGAAGTAAAGAAGATATTTCTGTGTGGCAACTCATACATGGAACAAAAAAACCCCAGAAATATGGCTGCACAGGTGGAACTGAACTCCCTAGATGGGATTACTCTAATAAAACTGTAGGCAGCTCCTTTGTAGCCGTCCGTACCTGAGCTAGTTTTCTGTACTCCCTCTGTAGTCAATAGAGAGAAAGAGGCACTTCTGAGGTGCAATGTATCTTTCTCATTTTAGATGTCTGTCTTAGGGATGAGATGAATTGCACTTGAGGAGCAGTTCCTCTGGAAGTGCTGTTCTCTCCAATTACTGCAGTGGAAATCTGAACAACTAAATCAGAAGCACACACAATGAATCCCATGTCCTGGGTCTAGCTGAACTAATAGGGGAGGAAGGCTGACTGTGTTGACAGAGAACGATGTTGCCTGTCCTGTCTTGTAGTATCTCCTGAGCGAGATGCTATTCTTTGTATCCTAGGTTCTGGAGCACATACTCCTGAGCTGTGCCCTGCTGGGTACTTTTGTCTGCCAGGTACTAACTTCAGTACAGAGCATCCCTGTCCGAAGGGCACCTTTGGCCCCAGGACTGGTGCCACCAGCAAGTCTGACTGTGAGCCCTGTCCGGCAGGTAAGTAGGGGCTTGGCACAAGAAACCCAGGGGACATACGTGCGAAGGTGGAGGACTTCTCCCTTCATGTTATTGATGGCTCTGCTTACCTTCTGTACAGGCCCTCACACTGAGATTCCTTTTCTGTTCATTTTAGGCACGTATTGCTCAGCACCAGGTCTATCACAGCCTTCTGGATTTTGCTATGCAGGTTATCATTGTGCCAAGGGAGCCATCAGCCCAGCCCCCTTCAAACACAGGGTGAGTGAGTGCCAGGCAGCAGCACAGTAAACCTAGTGGCCTGGGGACAAGAAATGGTCTGTCACAATCTTGTAGCTTCTGAAGTAACATTTTCCAAGTGTCACTGCTCCATATGGGGTTGCTCATGCCTTTTACTGCTGCCATTGAGAGCTCATCAGATGTAGTGACATGGTGCTCTGAATGTCTGTGGGAATATGTTGCTGCCTACTAATAAATTCAGGCTAGACCTCCATTTCTGTAGATTGCATTGTAGTGCGCTAATATCTCCTCCAAAAGATGACAGCAGGGATAGGATAGCGATGTCTCAATACCCTTTTTATGCCAGCCGTGGTCTTCGTTTAGTTTCAGTGGCAGCACACTTGTAGGTCTCAGCTCCTATGTGCTCTTTCCAGCACCTGCCTCTGTAGTACATTGTGCTAAATCTTCTTCCAGTAACACTTTTTCTCCACTCTGTATTTTTCTAATACAGGTGGAGTCTTCCAGCCTTGGTCTGCCTGGTAATGACATCTGTCCTGTAGGGCATTTCTGCCCCAGTGGTACGGAGTATCCTGTGCCTTGTCCCCCTGGATCCTTCTCTGCCATCGTGGGCCTGGAGGCAGAGGAACAGTGCCAGCCCTGCCCAGCCGGACGGTATTGCAGTGGGGCAGGATTGTCTGATCTGGCCCAGCCATCGCTGTGTAACGCAGGGTGCGGTGAGACAGTCACTTGCTAGTGGCAAAATACAGCTGATAGTATTGCTATAGGTAATAGTAGAGAGACATCCATACTAAAATACAGGACGTGAATATCACTTGTTGAATGCCTTGTGTGCAAATATTTATACATGAGATTAATTAAACTGCATAGACTCTGTTCTTAGCCCTTTGGGTTGGCTAAATGGCATGTGCTTGGTGATCTCAGTAGATGTTTTGGAGCCATTCCGCTTCCCTTTATGTTTGCCTGACATTCTGTTCCAGCCTTATACATGATTTTTCCCCGTTTTCACCATAGGTTTAGTGTATTACAAATCACTTATCTAGTCTCATACCCAGACTTGCCAATAATTTGACCTGGGCATCCTTTTTCCCTTCTGTGCTTTATCTCTTCTCCCACAAGGTGGTGCAATAACCAGAGACAAGGTAGCACTTCCAGCCTGCAAAATGCGGGCAAAAGAGTGCCATTAGCAATACTTGTCCATCTCATGAGTATGCCTTATAGCAGGAGGCTACAGAAGCTCAGAAGCTCGGTTTATTTTATCTGTGAAAGAGAATCTTAGAAGTGATTTTACTGTAGTGTAACAGGATTTCATGAGGAAAGGTTTCTGGTAGCAGATGGCTCTTGAATCTAGTGGAGGAAATCACAACGAAATTTGGCTGAAGTTGAAGCTAAGCTCAGAATACCAGTAAGGTCTGCGTTTGGAAGGACTAAAAATGATAGCCACAGAAACAGACTTCCTAGGAAGAAGAGGGATTTGCCACATCCCAGTGGAATTTTAAGCATTTTCAAAAATTACTTTAACCCTAGAAAGATGTTATAGCCTGCCTCCGACAGTATTGGCTAAGGTTTTCTGGGCTGAGTGATAATGAATATTACATGATTATAAATGACCCTTGACTTCCAAAATCTGTGAAGTTCTTGCCCCTCCAGCAGGGTGGTAAACTTTGTGCTTTGCCCAGGCTGCTTTTCAACACCTCTAGCATGTAGCATCCATCACTTCTCAGAGTCTGCTCTTCAGTCTAAATAGATCTTGCTTCCAGGCAAAAAAAAGCAGCTTTGGTGTTCTTCTGTTCAGTGCTGTTCCTTTGCTGTCAGTCATTTGCCTTAGGGACTAGGAATTGTTTCTTCTTTGGAAACTATATCCTTTGAAATCCTTGTCTGCAGCATAGATGGGATCATGGCTCTCTTTTCCTGCTTAGCTCTTTCTGCAACAGCTTCTATATTTCCTCATCTTTACTTGTGAGGGTGTGAGGAAGGAAGTGGTAAAGGGAAGAGTCAATGTAAAACTAGATGGTATTAGAGCAGAAGCCTGCAAGAAGATGGGATTAAAGGAGGCTAAACAAAGTCAGTAGGAACTGAATGCTTGGGCCCTGTGGTGTTAAAGTAAAAAAACTTTAATTTTAAAGGCTTTTCCTGCCAGAATGAGAACACTCTCCAGTCAGCTTAGTGCAAAAAAGCCTTTTACCAGGATTTTCAGGTAGACACTAATTACAGATGCAGGGGGAAATTTGTTAGGAAAACTGAAATAAACTGCGTTTTCAAGGGATGTTTCTTAATGTGCTGACCCTTGGTGCTTGGTTAGTGCCTCCCATATCTACTGCCTCTGAACAGGGTTGTGAGCTCATTGTTTCATGCCTGAATTGTCTCTTTACAGGTATGTTTGCCTGGAAGGAAACTCTGCTCCCTGCCCTTCTGATGGGATTCACGGATACAAATGTCCCAGTGGCTTCTACTGTCCTGCGGGTACTGGGTTAGAACTGCCCTGTGAGCCTGGCACATTCAGCCCGGTGCCTGGAGCAAGCGTCTGCCTCCCTTGCCCAGCTGGTACGGCCTGCAGCAATGCTGCCACTGTCAAGCCACTCGGCTGCCCCAGAGGTGAGCAATACATGTGTGCAGCGAAACTCCAACATGCAAATGGGAAGAGGTACGATGGGTGTCAGCACAACTCTTTCTGGCTGAGCCATAGCAGTGGTTTACTCCAGAGCACGGGGTATCTGCCATTAGTTAGAGCAAGCTCAGCATTCCCACCTCTTTCTCCTTTCTTTTTTCAGCAGTGTCTCACTCACCTCTTTCAATGTACAGGTTACTATTGTCCAGTTCGGACTGCTGTCCCCCTGCCGTGCCCTGAGGGGACGCTGAACACCTTGGAGGGAGCAGTGGCCCCCACTGCCTGCAAGCTGTGCCCAGTGGGGAGGTACTGCAGAGGAGACGCTAACTGGGAACCTGATGGTGAGTTTGGTTAGTAACAGACCACCCACAACGGAGGGGTTGGAGTTTTCGGGGCTGAAGGATGCAGGGAACTAGAAAATATATCTCAGTGAACAGAGGTAGTAAAGACTACTGGAGGGCACCCTTCTACCCTGTGTTTGTACCTATCAGTCATTTCTCTGTTTCATTCTTTTAACTTGTGCCATGGGCTGGCGATTGCCACCCTCTCTGTTCTCCCATGGCAGGTCTGTGTTCAGCTGGGTACTACTGTGAAGGAGGAGCCACTGATGCCATTCCACGTAGGACACCTGCATTCCCGCTCAGTGGGCCCTGCCCACTTGGACACTATTGTCCAGAGGGTACTCATTTCCCAGTTGCCTGCCCAGTTGGGACCCTGAACAATGCCACGGGTGAGTGTGACTTCACCCACAGGTTTCTCCTGTGGTCCATGGTGAGGGGGTGGCCCTTGGTCACTGAAGGTTATTGGTATGCTCAGCCAGGCCTGATGGTGGCAATGTGTTATCATTTCATATATGTGCTGATGATGCTGTGACTGTGCTGGGTGTACTTTCATCTCTCTCTCCCATTGACCTTGACTTTTTGTTTCCTCCTCAGGTGGTACCTCTGCAGAGAGCTGTGTGCCATGCTATCCTGGGTCTTTCTGTGCTAGTGTGGGTTTGAGTTCTCCAACAGGACCTTGTACTGAGGGGTTTTACTGCCCAGCAAACTTCAGCTCCGTCAGCCCCACAGCATTCCTCTGCCCTAAGGTACTGCTTAGTGACAGCGGGGCAGTGAAAGAGGTGGGTCTCAGCTCTGGGGAGGAGGTGTTCTGTTCATTTTCCACAGTGGCAAAGGACCACACATGCCTGATTGCAAGTTGATTACATCTACATGGAGTGTTGCCCTAGGCTTTGGTGATTTTGGGATTCACCCTTTACACAGACCCTAAGTTTGCCACCATCTCCATGCGATCCTCTTCCTTCTCTGCCATTGCCAGGGTCACTTCTGCCGGTCAGGGGCAGCCCACCCAACACCGTGCCCTGCTGGGGAATACCAGCCGGCCAGGGGCTCTGCATCCTGCATTCCATGCCAGAGAGGATTCTACTGCCAGGAGCCGGTGGCAGGAGACCCCATGCGCTGCCCTCCACATTCTTACTGTCCTACAGGTACAATGAAATTTGCGTACCGGCGGTGCCAAGGATTCCAGTGTCGTGTGCCTCGCTGTCATCCCGCAGTTGTACAAACCTAACGTGTGTCCTCCTGTAGGCCAGGTGATGAGGAGGTGGCAAGGCGCAAATGTGGCATAGTTGGCACCTTGCTTTCTGGGAGCCATTTGTTATGTGGCTGATAAAGTTCTAGAGTCTTGTCAGACCACAACAGTCTTCCTAGGGTATTTTACCGTCTCTGTGGTTTCCCTTTCAGGCACACGGGTTCCTCTCACTTGTCCTGAAGGCACCTTCACTCCTGCAAATATGAGCGGCCTCTGGAATGAGAAGGAATGCCTGCCTTGCTTAACTGGTCACTACTGCAGGTGATTCATTTAAATCTGGCATTTTTTTCGCTTTGTCTTAAGCAGTTTGCCATCCTTGTTTTGTGCTGAGAAGTCAATGCTAAGTTCGTCCCAGCTTCTCTACCACATCTCTCTCATTCAAAGAAAAGAAATATAAGCTTAGTCATAGCTTTTGGGTACAAAAGTGTTGGATCTGTGAATTTTGGGAGGCATCTCAAAGTGGTCAGATGTCATTGTCATGATACAAAGAAGCATCCGAAAGAGATTGTAGGTAGCATTTGTGAACATATGGAAGTAATCCAGAAAGTGCGGCCCAGCGGAAAGTCATCCACAATTTCATCTAAAGCAATTTGCCCATGTTCATACAATTTGAGCTCAAAAGTGCCTGGCTCACTCTGGTAATCTGCATGTTTTTATAAATGGAAAAAATGGGTCTATTTTGTCTCTCCTGTCATTGTAAGAAGTTCCTATTTTTGGTTGCAGACCTGAGAGTTCATTGCATTGATACTTGCTCTGCTTCTGCACCATATCGTTAGCAGTAGGTTGTATATAAATTCTTGCTGTCCTCTCTGCCCCAGGCGTGGACAGCTGGAGGGGAAGTGTGCTGCTGGATACTTCTGCCTTGCCGGCAGCCCTCAGGCTACTCCACAGGGCCACAGCTTTTCCTGGCGTTTCCTGGCTGGGTGCCCCTGGGGTCAGGTGTGTGCAGGGCTGTGTCCTGCAGGTAAGTGAGAGTCTCAGTAATATTTAAAATACAGAATACTGACTTGCTTCTAACCAGCTGGAAAGCATCTGTTATCTTGCATAATACATTGTGATCCTTTCTTTGAAATTGTCGTTGTTCATTGGTTTCGTCTGGTTTTACATCTTTTGAACCAAGAGGTGTGCCTGACCAAAAAGGCCACTTTGAATTTATGGTGCTAGACTCCAGCAGAGTTTGAAGGCTGTGGGTTTGGCGCTCTATATGCACAGCACCTCAACAGCTGTATATGTGTTCATGCTACAACAACAGGAGGCTCTTGCCAAGTAATTTTTGCCCTTGGAGGGCTTTCATATTTTACTTTCATCTCTTTGCCATCCATTTCTGTAGGTTTCTACTGCCTGGAGGGGTCTGAGGTACCTATACCATGTCCTGCCAATACTATTAGAGATGTTCCAGGGGCTGTGAAAAGAGAAGACTGCCTGCCGTGTCCACCTGGCCACTGGTGCAAAGCAGGTTGGAACTCGGGGGTGAATGGTGAAGGGAGGGAATGGGAGTTGCATTTCAAGAGAGCTGTATGTATCTCTGAGTCTGGTGAGGCTAGCTTTGATACCAGACACTTATTCATGGAGCAGCCCTTGCAGTAAGACCACACTGTCTCTAGTGATGAGTTCTAGCATCTCCAGAGAAAAGAGTCGTTTAACACTGTTAATAAAATATGCTGTTCCAGCAGATGTTGGAAATGTAGCAAAGGCTAAGATCACAGCCAGTCTCCAGATATCCCTGTGTGCCATCTGTCAGAAGAGGGCCTTGGATTCTGGAGGTGGATCATACACGTATGTGCAGTAGTTTAGGAAGGACTCGGGGAGTACACAGAAGAAAGGTGTTCCAATTACAGTGAAAAGATGACTCTTTAAAGCCTTGCTTTCTGCTTGTTAGGGGATTCAGAGGCCTATCCATGTCCATCAGGACACTATTGCTTCGGAGGCAATGGCAGTGACCACAGTAGTCTCCTGGCACCTCAGAAATGCCCCCCGCACACTTACCGGGAGCACCCAGGAGCTCAGAGTCTCACAGATTGCCAGCCGTGTCCTCCAGGCTATCACTGCCCTTTATCAGGTAAGTGCCAGGCAAAAGCCAGCTCTTTCCTACTTCTAGAGCTGATTACAAAACTCCCTAAGATGAGATAAGGAAAGAGAGAGGTAATTAATGTTCACAGTGAGCCTAAGAGCCCTCCTCTAAAACCCTTCCTGGCCAGTCACCCTCTGTTTCTTAATTCCTTGTTCTTCCTAACAGGTCTGACCACATTTGAGGATTATCCGTGCCCCCTGGGATACTGGTGCCCTGGTAAAGGGGATGCTTTCCTTTGTCCAGCTGGCACTTCCAGGATCCAGCCTGGTGCAAAATCATTGGAAGAGTGTGATCCCTGCTCACCTGGATACTATTGCCCGGATCCAGCAGAGACAGGGCTGCCGAACACCCAAGGACTACCTTGTAAACCTGGCTATGAATGCCCAGCAGGTGACATGACCATGCTGCTTTGTTTTCTTTATTTCCAGACATTTCTGAGTCTAGGTGGCCAAACAGTGCACAGCAGGCACAGCCATAGCATTTAGCAGTGACTATAGTCCCATTCTTGCAAAAGGCCTCCTAGGAAATGGTCACTGATGGAGTGGTTTTAGAAGTGGATTTATTACCCTGAAGCCTTTTCCTGCATTTTGGCCTTCAAATTCCCTTCTGTTTCTCCACCCTCCCTTCCAGTTCTCATTTGGCTGAGGTTCCCCAAGGAAGTGATCTGGGCCTAGAAAAGGAGCATGTGTTTTTCATCATCCAAGGCTAGGTATTCTGGTGTTAGCATTTCATGCTAAATAGCAAACGGATTTCCAACAGATCTGTACCCTTTTGTGAGCAATGGGAAAAGAGAAGTGTTTATCGACAGTCACACTTAATAAAGCCCTCTTGCTCACTGTCTCACCAACACGTATTCTGTTCTGGGAATGTCACAAAATCAATCACTGTTTCCCCTTTTTTCCACCAGGTTCTGTAAATCCAAAGCCTTGCAGGCCTGGCTTATACTGTGGTTCTCGCACAGCCGTGCCTTCTGTGTGTCCTGCTGGGTATTACTGTCCTGAAGGATCATCAACATACAACAGCCCTGAGCAGTTGTGAGTACCTAACATGTTTGGTGCAGCAAGCTTTAAGTTTCAAAAAACCCTGAGTATTGTGAAATGTGCCTGTGATAAAACCTGAGTTAATGCTTCTACCACAATCTTTGTGCACTGTGCAACAGCAAAGGCACCTTTCTAATTGCAGTTACAGATTTGGTGACTGCTAAGACTGAAGAGGGTTATTTATGATTTCTGCTAGTTAGCTTGAGCCTGGAACTGGATGAGAACCATTTTTAATTTTGTCCTCAGTTTGCACTGTTCATTAAATCCAGAAATCAAAACATTTTCAGAGGTTTTCTTCCCTCTTCCTGTCTTGTTTTGCCTTCCAGGTGTGTGTTTCCCTACTACTGTCCCCCAGGCAGTGCCTATCCACTGCCTTGTGAAGGAGGATATGTGGCCCTCAGCTTGCCTGGTCTGAGGGATTCATTTGAGAAATTCTGCAGAATCTGTGATGCAGGCACCTATCGTAGTGACTCGCTCATCATGGCACCTTGTCAGCCCTGCCCAGCAGGCTTCGTCTGCCCACAAGGTAAATGGAGCTGCCGTGGAAGAGTGGGGCAAGAAATAGCAGCTTAAATTGTAACCAGAAGGTTTTAAATTCTATGTGGGCAAAGCTCTTGATCCTCTACAGTTATAAATCCCTGGTGTGGGCTGTCATGTTAGTTTGTGGAACTTTTGTTGTGGTAGGTTGTTGTGAGAATTTAGAGAAATGGGTCAAGCATGGTTTGGATGTTGGCGTCCCGTCTCTCGGAGGATGACCTCTGAGGCCCTTACTAGCCCTGTTTTCTCTGTTTTTGTGACTTAGCTGAAAGGCCCGTAGTTAATGTGTTGCCAGAAGTAGAATAGTGAACGCAGCGGTTCAAAGTTTGCCGTGTGACAGCCACTGCTGCTTGCAACCTGCTGGGTTAGGATGCAGGAGGAGTAGCTTTACAAGCATTTGAAAGCCTCTGTTGGCTTCCTATATGAAGTCACTGATGTGTTAGCTCCCGCTGTGTAGCGTGGAGCAGATCATGCAGATCCACTCTTGCCACTGGATTTGTCCAGTGAAATAGCTGGGACAAAGAAATCAAGATTTATATTTAAATATAAATAAATTGAAAAAAGCTGAATGTTGATTAACTTTATATATACATACGTGTGTATTTGTATATATTTGTTGGTATATATGTACATGTATGCAGATGTGTGTATATGCATAACTGGAACAAGTAAGTGGTCTCTGCCTAGCGCTTGCTTGGGTCCTTCAGCAGTGTCTGTGTCTGAGATAGCCTACTGCTTTCTCTAGGCAGTGAGAGCTACCACAAGAAGCCTTGCCCCAGTGGGCATTACTGCCCTCCCCTGGCATCTGCCCCTCTGCCCTGTCCCCCGGGGACCCATGGGAGCAGCAACTTTGCCAAGCATATAGAGGATTGCCAGACCTGTCCTGCTGGCACCTTCAATCACCTTCCTGCTCAGACTGCCTGTTTCCTCTGCGGCAGCTCTTCTTCCTCTCAGCCTGGTGAGTTGCTGCTTGTGAGTGAAATTTTCACCTCTTGTTAAGAGAAAGACTAAAAAGGAAATTATTTAGAAATGTGATTCCCTGACATGGTTTCACGATGGACCACAACCCCGGGGATCATTGCGATGATGTGCGTGCTACTAATGCCCAGCTACTCTTCGTCTGTCCCACCCAGAAGGAAGCCTGAACTTTCAAAGCTCTTATCTCTTACACTCTGTTAGCTGAGGGGATTTGATATTGTCATCTTTAAAAGAAGGAGACATGAGCAGCCCTACTGATTCTTGCTCTATCATTGCTTTGAAAGCATTGGAGTTTCACCAACAGTACTTTTGCCCTGAATTGAGGAGCTTGCGTTAAGTGTAGGTGTGCTTTTGAGCCAAAACTGGGCACTGTAACTGTGTCCAGTTTGGGCCATGATAAAGTGGGAAAAGGCTAGAAAACCGCAAGGTAGGTGGCTAAGCACAGTAGAGAGTGCATATGCCGTACTCAGTGTACTGTGCATTACTGTACCAGCATTTCGAATCAAGTGGATTTGAGAGTGTTGAGGCACAAGAGCGGGGCTTGGCAGCCTTGATTGACTGGGTCCTTATCCTATCCAGTGACTTAATGTGCAAATTAATGGAGTGCTTGTCAAAATGCCACTGTGGCAACCGACCACCTGGGCCTTTCTGCATCTCTTGTTAAATGGGCACTTTGAGAAATGGTGTAATGATTGTGTTGGTGGAGCAAGAGGCAGGCTGGCTCCAGCTAGCTTTCCTGTTGGCTCAGCTCTGCTGTGCTAGTGGGGCAGCAGACTCCAGGAGTGTCACTAAAATGAGCAGTGTGATTTTGGTCAAAGAGTATTCAATACAGGATGTACTCCTTTCTGATGAGCACGGTTTTTGTGAACTATTTTCCCTACCCTCATTACCACTCTAGAACTAACACCTTCTCTAAGGTGCTACCAGCTGTACCTGCCATGGACGGAACCGGGCTTTCCAGCAGTCGGATGCCTCCTGTATCTGCCAGGCAGGTTATGTTTACTATGATGAGAGAGGCAAGGAAGACCCTGACAGCAACAGTGATCAGGACTGCCGACCTCAGGTAAAGTTTGGCTTCAAAACAAAGTTGTTGCGTGACATGCAGGAGAAGGAAAGTAGTTGAGTGCTTTAGGCCCTGTCTCGGGGTGTGTATGTGTGTGCAGTCAGAGCTGAGTTCTCTGGGTTTCTGCAGACACAAGCAAGTCCTTTAGGTCTTTTGTTTGAGACCCTTGACCCTTCCTTGCAGGATAATGCCACTTGTCTTCTTTACCAGAATCGTGTGAGGCTAAATGCATAAGAGCTGGAGGCTTAAGATACTTCTGTGCTAGGGCAATGGGAAGCAGCTAAGTGTCTCAGGTAGATGATAGATGCAGGAGTTTAGGCCTCCATGTTGTTATTATGGAGTTCTTCATTAGGCCTGCTTGAGGAAATTGGATGGGAAGTGAAATTGTTGTCATCTTTCTTCAAAGCTGTCTTTTAACAGTCCTTGTTGGATTAGCTTTATGTTGAATGCCAGCAGTATGGGTGGGGGAGGAAGAGAATTTTAGGGCTGCTGGATCTCATTTGAAGTGCTAGAGCTTGTCTGGTTTCACACATTGGACGAGTGTTGTTCTTCCAGGTGGATGAGCTCTGTGCTCCTGGAGAGGTCCGTCTGGCATCTACGCGCCAGTGCGTTTTTCCTGAGCGATATGACTGTGCTCCATCTTGTGGGCCTGCAGGCGGAGAGATTAATGCAGAGCTGGGCATGTAAGTCTCAGCCCGGCCTCTCATTAAGAAGCACTTTACAATTAGTTCTGACTGGCTGAGTTACTGATCCTGTGAGGTCATTCCAGGGTAGGGTTGTGGGAGGTGTCTTTGAGAAACTTTCCACTGCTGGAGATCCTTTCTGTGGAAATACTGGCCTTCAATCCACATTCATTGGCCTCATTCCTCTACCTGAAGAGTATGCCTGTGTTTTCAACATTACCTAGTGATTTTGTATGCTTGGGTGGAGATGTTGGAATGAACACTGAGTGACAAGGTGAGGGCGGACAGAGCTCGCATTTTCTGAAGTAGACCTTTTCCACGTACCTCAGGTTGACACCCCTAAATTGGGTGACCACTCTATTAAATTTAGACTGGAATTGAGGAAATTGATCCTCGTTCTGCCCCTTGACTTAATGCTGACTAAAACATTGAAGCTACATGGTACTTCTTTTTTCAATTAGTGAATGAACTTTTGTATTTCAAAATCTCCTTCTGACATGGATTGCGCAGAAATCTAGTGTGTTAAAATTATACTTTGTTGCTTTCAGCCATTTTCTTAAAGCAGAACTTTCTGGAGGGATGCATAATGCACTGTTACAGGACTGAAGCTGGTCTCCATTAGAGACCAACAGAGGCCTGTTACAGAGTGGGGTATCCCCTTTTGGCCTTTCACATGCATTGAATAGCAGACACAGTACTGGATGAGATGGACTGTGGGCTTGCTCTATCCTCTTTTCCGTGGACGTAGGGCAGGTCCATTTATTGTGTACATTGTAAGATACTGGGGCTAGCCTGCCTATCAGTTTGTTGTAGCTGTTTGCTCAGTAATTGTAAGTAATCAAGACCTTCTGTGTGCTTTATAGATGTCACTGCAAGCAATATGTCTCTGCTGAGGAGCTCTGTGACCAACTGTGTTTGCTGAGAGCCCCACAGATCTCTTTGGGATTTGGCATCAATAGAGAGCTGCTTCTGAGGATGACTGAGGGAGAAGTGAGGGTAGGTATGGAGTGGGGGAATGCTTTCTCAGTGTGAAAGTCTGGAGAGAGCCCTTAGAGATTACAGTTAGGTAAGGGGACTCCTGGGGGCTGAGGTTACAGAAGGGTATGAAGCTGTGAGCAGAGAGAAGGAGAAGCAGCTCAGTATGTCTCATTACCCAGAGTACTGATCAGGCAGCAGGTTAGCGCATTACTGAGAAATGCTGATTCCTGAGTGGTGGGGATAAAACCCTCACTAGAACAGTCTTGTGCAGCTGAAGGTAAGGCTGATCACAAACCACAGTCTGAGTCCAGATTTGACTGTATCGTTGATCAGTGTTCTCCTCTTTAATAGGAAGTGGCAAACGTTCTGGGTCCAGATGAACATCTGCAGAAAAGCCAGCGGGTGCATTTGGTTCTGTTTAGTCCCAGTGGAGTACTAGGTTTCATTGTCTCCAGCACAGATGTTCTGGATGCATTTCTCACAGGTAAGGCTTGAGAGCCCGTGAGAGTGAACCTAAGTTCCAGCCAGACTGAGCCATTTGTTTCTTTTCAAGCTGGAACAGCAAGTTGGCACAGGGGGAATTTCCTGTCAGACACTCCAAACTATTTACAAAGTAGGGAGACATCTCAATCTGTCTGGGAGTAAACAATGGGGATCTGCGCTGGCTGCCCAGTTAGCTCCCTGGGAACAGGTCAGATAAAGACTGGGGGGGATGAGTTTGGCCTTCCAAGGAGGCACATCTCTTGGCAAGTGTGTGCTGGCTCCTGATTCCAGTTGCTCCGCCTTTATGGTAGTGTGACTCAGAGCAGAATTTGGGCTTGTGAGCTGTAATTGCCCATGCATACAAAAGAAATTGTTCTTCATTGCGAATGGTTAGGTGTTTTCACATGCTGCTGATTTTGCAGAATTCATTCTGTTTTGTCCTGTTGCCTGTGGCAGGAGATTTTTCATCAGATCAGTTGCTGCCAAAAGGTCGTCGAGTTCAGAGGACTTCCTCTAAAGATACCCATGCCTTGCCCTTCGTTCCTAACCCAGTAGTGTGTTTGGAAGCAGGAGACACGATCCTTTTCCAGCTTAGCATCAATTCCCACAGTGAGTGTTGTTTGGGTCTGTGTGCTCTTTGCAGATATATGTGTCCTGACCCGTTTAGAGCAATGACTCCACATCTGGTAGTACTGCATGTACGAGCACATTCCTTCACCTCCCTGTCTCTCTTGCCTTCAGGGGATTCCACAACTTTAGTCTAGGCTCTGCCAGTGACTTACCTGGTGGTTTGGGTTTTTTTACTTTTTGACTGGATTTCTGTAGAATAGAGATAACGTTTTTCCTCTGTTAGAAAGTGTAAGTCTTTGTTGGGCGGTAATGCTTACCTCAATTAAATGAGTTGACACTGCATGGGCCTATAAAAGAAATGCAGTTACACAGTCCTTTGCTGGACCAGTGTCAGCTATCTGTTAGGGTTAGAGTTGTCAGCACTGGTAGCTGAAGTGGGTCACAGTTGCTGACACTGTGCTGAACTGTTCCCAGATCGTGCATCCAGCCATTACCCTGTTTATCAGAAGCAGCATCTATATAACAGCAACCCAAGCTGGGATTTTGGACCCTTCCGAAGGCTAGACCACCTCATCCAGGAGACTCACCTCAACATCTCCTGGTAAGATCCGGTGTGATTAATAGCGCATGTGTTACGGGTAGGACTGGAGAGTGAGTCTTTCACAGGATCAGTAGGTCCTTGGCAGTGAGCAGCATGTGAAAATGCCAAAGTTTGCTGTGTTCGAGTCTGTGTATTTGACTGTCCTTACAGCTTAAAGGAAGCTTGAATCAACCAGTGCCTTCCTTACTTCTCCCTTTTAGGTTTGCCCATGTTTTCCTAGAGTCTGGGACGTATGTTTTCAGGGATAGGACCATTGAGGAACACTTCCTGATTGTGACTGTGAATGAAGCAAATGTGCGCTGTGACTCCAGAAATGTGTCCTTTCAGCCCTCTTCTCTGTTCCAGCTGGCCAGACATGGGGTTTTGAAGCAACAGGATCTGAATTTAGCTCCTAACTGGGCTGCTATCACAGGTACAGCCAAAACACCATGATGGCTACCTTGAACCTTGATGCTTAGCCATGACCTTTCTTGTACCTCTTCAGGTGTGTTTGAACAAGCATTTTTTAAATTTTAAATACCATCAAACCACTGGCTTTGTCAGCTTTAATCCCTGTCTACTGTGGAGCTTCCCTTCCCAAAGTTCACTGCTCTCTAGCCAAGAAGCTGCCTGTGTAGGAGCTGAAGTGCAGAGAGAGAGAGAAGGAGCAGCTGCGTTTCTCCCCACACCCTGCTGGAAGAATTAAAGTAATTCAGGGCTTTGTTTTCTTGGCTTGAAAGCAGGAAGTACCAGTGAGTTTCCGTGATAAAGCTAAACTGGAATTAAATGAATCATTTAAAAGGTCACTAAAGGCTAAACACAAGGGCAGTTAAGGTCTTTCCTCAAAGCCATACCTCTGTGTAAGTGCTGTGCACATACCAGTCGCTTGTCCATCAGTGAAAGGACAGTACAGCAATAGAAATGGAAGTGTGGCTCGCAAGTGTGATCCTTGATTCTGTCACTGTCAACAACCAGTGTTGAAAACATTTTGCCTCCTTGCCTGCATGCATCAGATCAGCAAGGAGAGAAGCAGAAGCCTGTGTAATGAATATGAAAGTTGCTAAATGCTGGGTTTGTGTGGGAGGGGGAGTGTTTAGTAAAGTGTAAAAGGGAGACTGTACTATTGATACACACTGCTTCCTGTGTTTCTCACTTCTTACCATCCCTCTTGGCTTCCACAGCGGTCCTCTTTGTTCTGGGCTTCCTAGTTGCAGTGCTGATAACCCTGGCTATAGTGCTCCAGCCTGCTGTCCCCATCATTAGCCCCCTGAAGAGCTGGAAGCCGCGATGGAGGAGCCTGGGCGAGCCACATATCCCACCAGAGTACATCCTCCTTAAAGACAGGTAAACCACATTTGCATGGTAGGTATCAGGAGCTCAGACCTTGATAGTACAAAAGCGTGTCCTGTTGCAGTTACTGACTCTCTCAGTCCCCAGTGCTGGACTTCTTGCCAGCTTTACAGTACACTGAGCCTCTAGCTGCATAGGCACTTTCTTAGTATTGCCTAGGAATTTCCCAGCAGTATTCCAGCTCTCTTCCAGTGTAGTGTATAACAGCTCTATTTGTGTCCTCTGCATAGTGTACCACTGCCTGAATGACCTGGCCTGGGCTCCCCCTGCATGTTTTTACTTCAAGATCTAGACAAGAAACCTATTCTTCTGCTTGAACTAAGCTGATGATACTGCAAGAATGAGGTGCTCTTCACCTTCTTTTGTCATTCCTTCTAGCCTTCAGTTCTATCAGACGGTTGGTCCTCGTGCTACTGGGGAAGATGCTGGCTTTGGAGAGAAAGGAGCTGCGCATAATGCAGGTGAAGTGCTGTGCCAACCCCAGATGTTGGCTTCTTCCCACTTATTCTTCATTCTTTTGTCTTCTGTTAACTCTCTAGTACGATATTTTGACACCTGCTCACCCAGAAATTTGTGCACACACGTGAGGTTTACACAGGCACTTTGGCTGCTATGCACTTGCGTGTTTGCACATATTTACGCACACACACGCATGCACACCACATGCTTCTATCCTAGGTTCATTTGATCTCTTCAGCTGGAGAGTGTAATCTCCTGTCATTGGGATGGGTTAGTGTTTTCTGCCTTAGGAGTGAGGAGGGTAAATGGCCAGCCCTGAAAAGTCCTTTAAAACAGCAGGTTAAAACGACTAGTTAAGAAAATAAAGATCTTTAAAAATATTTCCTGGGGTTCTCATGTTGGTCGTTCTGTTCTCTGAAGGCATATGACTCATGGGCTTCATTTGTCTTCTGGGGATGACCTCATCTTGGGAATTTCAGGATGTTCACAGGGTACAGCAAGGCCAGAGGCCAGCAGATGGCACCATCTAGTGATGCTGAGAACCGCTTATGGAGAAGTAGCACCCTGACAGTTTGCTGGACAAAGTTAGGAGTTGAAAGTAATGCTCTGTCATCCTCTCCCTCACTAAGGAACGAGACCTTCTCTTACATGCCTTGCCTCATCCATATTCCTTCTTCAAAGTACACAAAATGCCTCCTAGGGACAGGCAGTGCCCTTTCTGGGAAACAAATTAGAATACACTTGTGGGCAGTGGTTAAGTGTGAGATTTACCTTGTGTTTCAGAAGAGCGTTTTCCACTGAGGGTTCTGGAGGATTTCAGTGTTCGCACCCTGTATGATAAGCTGGAAGATCAGAATTTGCACCTGGCATCTCAGCTGGCAAAGCACAGGATGGATGTGTTGGTGTTTTACAACGGAATCAGCCAGCAGATTCAAAGTCTCGTGGTCAGTGTGAAGAAACAATTGAGGGAAAGGGAGTCTTGGAACTGTGAAATTTGTGAGATAAATGGTTCCCCTAGAATGGCAGTTTACTGAGGGGTAGGTCTTACTCCTTGCGGTACCTTATTCTGGCATAATATAGTTATGCTAATCTCTGTTTTGATATGAGAGGCAGAATGTGGAATGGGTTGGGAAGCATTGGGAGGCTTACAGAGTATAATACTGTTGTTTTCTGTAAACAGGACATGGTGGACTCTGAAGGCCTGAAAATCTTGGCCAGGCAAAGGATTTATGGGCATAAACCTGCAGAGAGCAGCTGGGCAGCAGTGGGCATTGAACAATGTGACGAACACTGTAGCAACAACTTCCACGCAGGTGAGAGAACCAGAGTGCAGAGCAAGAGAAGAGCAGAGTGTTAGGGTAGCATCAGTGGAACAGTTGAAAAAAAGCATGGCTCATACATGTGAAAAGAAATCCCACAAGATGGTGTTGTCCAGTGGTGGTGTAGTTCTGTAAGAGCTGACAGCCTGTCTTCATGTGAGTTCAATGACAAGACAGGTCTGTCAGCTTAGGAACGGGTAAGCACTGAGTTATTTGGAAATGTTACAGCATGAGGCATCTTCGAGCCATCTTGTGGAATTTCCAAAGAAAGGTTCCTGCTCTTGGTTTTGCTCTGGAGATAATTACAGTTCTTTACGTGGTTCTGTAGAAGTCCATTTAAATTTCTTGTCAGATTCATTAGGTGCTCAGTGGCAAGAGGCAACAGAGTTAATGAAAGCTCTGGAAATGCTGCTTGGGAACACTCTGTGCAAGAATGTAGCTGTGAAAGGAGAGATGGAGCAGAAGGTCCAAGGACAGGATGTGGTGGCAGTTGTACCCTCACTGGACGGCTTGGCCAGTGAAAGCAAATCAGAAGTAGTGGAAGGGCAGGTGAGTTGCAGGTGTCTATTGTTGGGCCATCTCTCACCTTTCTGCTAGTTTTCCACCTGGCCGTTTCTTTAACTCTTGGGCCCTTGTTATCCCGCAGGATCAGGAGCTGCCTCAGCAATGTGAGCTCTTCAGTAGGAAAGATGCTTTTTTCGGCTTCCCTGGACATGAAGAACATGGTAAGGGCAGTGACTTAGTTGTGGGTGCCATGGGTGCTTTTCAGAGATCGCAGTCAAAGGCTGATTCAGTGAAGTCTAGGTTAAGAGAGGGTATGCATGTTTGCAACAGCAAATGTATAATTACTTTTTCCCATGTATGTTATTGCTTACTTTCACGTAAATTTTATTGCTGAGGTGGGGAACTGATATTTCTTCAGTTCAGGAAAGCCACTTCTGCCTCCTCTCGTCCTCTGTAAGAGGGAAGTCAAGGAACTTTTGTTCCCATAGACCCTTTACACCTAGATATTAAGCGACCGTAAGAGATAGGGTGTCCTTATACTAATTAAATGCTAATATGGGGAGGTCAGGAAATTCTATACCATGAGTTCTGTGATCCTCACAGCCTCTCGGTAGGCATTCTCTCTGCTCAATACAGTATTTCCTTGTGGCAGCATGCGTGTTGCAGTCATCCAGCCATGAAGAGCCTCTTCTGGCTTCAGGCTTAAAAGTCCTCTCTTGTTTTCATCAGGTTTAGATCTCCAGTTGGCTTACCTGACTGAGCTGGAGGTGGAGGGCCTGGTAGCAGCTTCTCCCCTTGCCAAGACTCTGTGTGAGATCAAGCAAGCTTTGGTGAATCTGCAGCAACCTTCAGACCTTGTTAATCCAGGTAATGGATCTTAGTCTGTATTGCGGTTCCTGTTTCCTGTATTGCAGTGGATAGGATATAAGATTACAAAATGGGGGGAAAGCAGTTGTCTCTGTTCCTTGGTGCCTTGGTAAGACACGCACATAAATGTCTGGTTTTGAGCTGCAGGTCATTAAAAAGAAGCCACCAGAAGGTCAATAAGCAGACCAAAGTGCTTGACTAATTCACATATGTAGACTTATTTTCTTCTGTCTCTCAGCAGGTACTTACACAAACAGAGGATTTTTGTTGCTTGTGAATTCATTTCTTAGAGCTTTTCTGTTCATCACAAAAGGTGTCTGGGGAAAATGTTGTAATACAGCCAAGATTTGTGATCTTAAGGAGCAATTTACCAGCAGGAGAATAAAGTGGCTGGTTCTCTTCATGTATGCGGGTTTATGGCAGGAAATAAAGGAGTTAAAATAAGCAGGATGTCTTCTGAACCGAACGTTTTGCTCGAGCTGTTGCTGAATTTTTAGACTGTGATGCTTAGAGTTTGAAATTATTAATGGTGTGGTTTTAGTGTAATTAGGGGTGGATCATTTGCATTATTTTGAAATTCAGATACAGTGAGTTTTGCAAAGGCCTGAGTGTGCTATGAATGTGGACTGGATCGTGTAGCTTGCCACATACTCTAGAGTCATTGAGTCAGTGGATGGTGCTGACAGTAGGTGCTATCCTGGTTTTTTGCCCGTTGGACGAGGCTGCCTTAGTGGTAGCAAAACAGTCCCTTGCTGCTGTCCACTGAATTTGTGCTCTGCTTTTGTTTTGAATTTCTGTAACAGACAGCAAACATCAAACAAGCATGGGGAGCTCAGCCCTCTTCTGAGCTGCTGGATTCTTGGGCCACAAAGAGGGATGAAGCTCTGCTGCTGGAAATAAACAGGAGGTGCATTGCTCAGAGGATGGAAGAGACAGAGGCAGAACTGTTTCATCTTGTGCAAAGTAAAATAGCCACCAGCTCACTTCCTTGAGGAACCTGGCTTATCCTTGGAAATGGCTAAAGGTGGACTGTGGTACAGTGTATGTCTGCAGACAGAGCTGCAGTATCTGAAGTATCGGAATAGATATGTGTTTAGTTAGAGAGATACTTGGTCAAATATGTAATGAATAATCCATATTCTGTTTGTTTAACCTGCTTGAAATACTTTCAGTCTTGCTTTGGATTATCAGTAATTTCTAGGCTTGAGAAGGAAGCTGAGGTTCTTGACGTTGTTTACGGATTTTGTAATTTTCATTGCTATGTCAGTACAGCAGAAAACATGTGAGACTATGGGTGGCATAAGAGCCCCTACTTATCAGTGCATTCTGTATAGCCTGTATGATCTCTGATACAAAGAATATTTGCGAGGCTTCTTCAAATATAGTTTAGAGCCATACTTCTAAGCCTTGCCCAGCATCTCTACATTGCCTGTGCGTGTTTTTAGTATACTCCTGTTGATCTCAGTAAGGTCTACTGGCAGAGATTTTGAAGATATCTAGAGATGTCATTTTTGAGGAAAGAACACAGTTAAACTATTCCCTGTAGTGGTAATTGCAGGGATCAGTGTAGCTGCTGGTGTCTGGCGTTTTGGGAGCCTGATCTTTAAACGGAAAATATCCTTCCTACCACTCTTATTCTTTAGGCCTGTCTGTGTGATGTCTGAGAGCCTGGCTATGAAGTGGGCTTTGCTTATGTGGAACAGGAGTGGAATCAGAACACCTGCTCCGTCTCTTTCCACAGGGTATTCCTTAGCTCCAGATGAAGTGCAGCAATGTAAAATTTCCTGACTGTGAGCCAGCACAGTACCTTGACAATGCCCCCGGGTAGAATTCAGCCAACTGCTTCCACAGCAAAGCCTATTCTCTTCTCATTGCAATATTTACTGAATTGATTATGTATGAAGTTTGTGAACCCACTTCTTCCTTGTTTTTAGACACAAATCTGTGTTTACTCCTTCTGCCTTTGCATAACCATAGTGGATATTAGGAGGGTGAGACTTCAGTGCCCGGGAGCCAAGACAGAAGCTCTCAGTTTTGCTTCCACTAACTGCTGTCTCTGGTGGATCCAGATGAACTGCAAAGCCTTTCACCCTCATCTACTCATTTTGGTGGTTCCACGTTTTTCTGAGGTTGTTCCCAAAAACAAAAGGTTTGTTTTTGGTTCCTTTGCAACTTCACCTTGGGAGAATTGAGGGAGAATTATAGTCTTTAGAGCGACTTTCAGAAAATGGGAGGATTTTAGGAAGCAAAACATACCTACAGGCAAACACTGCAAAACACTTGTGGGTCACTCTCAGTGATTGCCTGTTCTAGGATACAGTAGTGAAAAAACTGTCGTTGCTCTCCTCCTTGGTTGCTTTTCTCAGTTATCAGGAGGGATGTTTATAACAGTAGTACATGGAGATAAGCGTCTTTAGTGATTGCTGTCTCTGTAATATCCACAGGGAAACATGGCACCCAGACAGGTGATAAAGTTATCTCTGTGACTTGTGGTTCCGGGTTATTTTTGCAAAAGGCGAGCTGGAAGGCAGTAGTAAGTAAAATTTGTCAATTTCTGCATTGTAACAGTTTTCCAATGAAAACAGTTTTTTGTTTTAGATCAAAACAAAGATATGCATATGGAATTTCGCTGGAAGTTTTCTTTTTTCCCCACGTTTATTAACAAGTACACTTCAGTTATAAGTAAACATTTTTGAGTTTCAAAATGTTTGGGGTCTTTTTTTCCCACAAAACCAAAGAATATCAATGAAAATAGTTCCTTGGAAATGAAAGAACAAGTAGAAAGAGGAGGGGTGCAAGCATTGTTTTTGTTCTACTTCTGAAGTATTTACTGTTGATAGCTCTTTTTCTAGCGGTCTGTGGAATCTTCTGGAAGTCCAGTGCTGTCTGGAGTAGCTGTGAAGTCCCCTCACATTCAGAAGGGTGCCATTTCCCTGAGATTGCTGATAAGAGTGATCAAGTGCAGGGTCACTTAATTTGGAATTTGGAGAAGGGTCACAGGGCTGTTGTTTTTTCTTCAGTTGCTTTGACTTATGCCTCTCTTAACAGAAAATGAAAAAGCCCTTTTCAACGTTCAGTGTAAAGTTCAGCTTCTGTTGGAGAGCATAAAATGCTGCTGTGGCTGGGAGAAGGAAGGTATGGTTGAGTTCCCTGCAAAGGAACTTCTTTGATTTATGTCTGTGTGGGGCTCTGAGTTCTCAGATGAGCTGGGTGGTTTCTGCTGATTCTGTCTTCCAGTGTGAAACTGTCCTTAAGCCTCCCAGTATGTTAATAGACCCTGATAATGTTTCTGATGGTGTTTGTTGCAATTACTGAGGCTGCCCTTGGCTGTGCTCATTATCTGGTTAATCCTTGCCTCTTACACATTACGCAGCTAGATACAGTGCTTTTAAATGCTGTTAGAAGAAAAGGTCCAGTGAAGATGTCCATTGGAAGAAAATATCTGATGAAGATTTCATTACCATATCAGCACAACGAAATGTGCTAACAGCCCAGATCTGCTGGTGAATTCTTCTGAGTTTTCACGCTCAGTCCTTGAATACGGTCATGTTAACTAAGCCTGTCAAGTTGCCACTGATGAACATAAATGTAATGGCTATCCATTGAATTCTCCTGGACTACAGCAAGTTCAGTATATTACGAGCCAGCTTATCCCAGGTCAAAAGAGGTTTGCGCCGAGTTGTACAGCCTAGTTTGTGCCTTGACGAAAAGCATTCACATCAGTGTAACTTGGCTGACTGACCACTAGGATGAGAAGCAGATAATTATTTTGAGATGGTCCTGAATCATAGTACTCAACTAAAACCCACCCACACTTTGGGCTGTTTTTCTGATAAGGATTACCTTTGCTTATCTGAGACACGTCTTGAGTTTAATTGCCATAGCTTTTAGTGGTTTCCTGCCCTTGAACCCTGACCTAGGCTTCTGTGGGTTGCAGGTGAAACTGAATTGGCAGATGAGAATGGCCAGGTGAAGAACTTGCTCCAGAACCAGGACCACTATGCATTGCAGCTCCTGAGTGAGAGAGAGCTTTGTGTGCTACTCAAAGTCACACGTATGTAAATTTGCAAATCTCTGTATTGGAGATGCTTTTATTTTCCTTTGTAGCTAAAGAAATACCCCCATGCAGCTGAATGTTAAAAGTTAAAGAGGATTTTTGTTTTGGATTCCCAGCTTGAGCCTCTGAGCATCCTTAGCTCCACTCAGAGACAACAGGACCGTTCAGAGACAGTAGTGAGAGACCTAATGTTGAACACTTACTGAAGACAGAGCTCAAATACAAGAAATTGGACACTGAAATTAAGGCTGCTTTTGAAAATGGTCTAGTGGAAGTCAGGATTGCCTCTGTGTAGGACAGGTTTCTTGATAGTCCCAGTTATACCTCCAGGAATTGTTCTTTCAAGCATTTCTCGTTTTAATACCGTGCTTTTACACCTCACAGGACATGAAGGTTCCCAAGAAGCTGTTTCTTACACCACTGCTGAGACATCACAGCATTATCACTCCAAAGTTCCTGGGTAGGTAGCCTGAAGTAGATGCTTCTATAACCTTGTTCTTATACATAAGAGGAGAGAATATACTATCAGTTGTGCTCCTAGGGAAGGAATAAAAGCCTGAAGTGAAGAAGGTTTTTAATTTATAGTCAAAATGGGAAGTCTTTCCTTCCAGAACTAAAAAACTAAAAATAACGGAAGAAGGAAATGCTCATTAATACCTTTCCATCGTACGTGAGGTACTGGGAGTCACAGATGACATGGTGTGTACCGCTGAAGTACAAGAATTACATCTGATCTTCTCTTAGCTCCTTTTTCTCTTTTCTCTGCAGCTAAATTGGGGAAGTGTGAAGATTCAAAAGCGTCACCTACGAGAGTGAAATCTAGAAAATATAGCCAACAAGCAATATTGCTTTTGCAAGTTTCATCCAGAGAAGGTGAGCCTCTGAGCTAAATAAAATTAATACTTAGACGTTCTTTGGGTCCCCAGCACCTACCCATGAGTGTATTGTGTTTCTACTACACGTAAAGGGAGTCATTCACCGTAGGGCAACAAGAATAAAACTGTGACTTCCCCTTCCAAGGAAACTGGGAAACTCTGATAATGGCAAATCACAGGGGTTGCTTGGTATTGAGTTTTGGAGGCCATCTTCATGCTTGTTGGTTTATTCCTTGATGAAACACTTTAATTTGTAGAGTTGTTTCCAGAAGCTTGAAATATTAAATGCCTCATTTCTGTGAGAAAAGAGTAGTCTCACTGAGCTAGCTCAACAGTGAATCAGTTTGAAGCGAGGTATATGCTTAATAACTTGCCAAATGAAGCCTTGATGCTTGCAAACACTGGACTTGTATGATGCATCACAGAAATTGGCAGAGGACCTTTAGCCCCAGGTTGGTTTGTCTGTAACTCAGTAGTTTTATTTCTGGAATTGTTGAAGTACTCAGTTAACAAGTCTTTAGTACTTTCATCTCAACTTCTACCTGACCAGCTTCTATAAATAACTTTATAACTCCTTAGGTGGGTCTTGTCTCCATGGGATGGGCCCTGTCCCGTCTTTCACATACCTGTTGAATCAGCAGTCCTGCTGAGTTGCTGTGCTAAATACTTGTATATATGCAGCACAATGAGAAATGTATTAAAACTGGATATAAAAATCTAGATAATCTTGCAAAATCCATAGATGAACCTTTCGTCTTCAAGGTTCCTCTTAAAAAAGAAACAAAGGTTGTAAAACCTAGTAAGTGAGAACATAACTTTTCGCTGTACAACACCCAGTGGTACACTGATTTCAGATAATTTCACAAACAATCTTAAATTTGTAACATTTGTTTTTATGCAACTCTCTTGTTCCTGAAAATATTTTTAATTAAAAAGATCTCCAAAATGTATTTTTTAATAGTGGCCCCCAAATAGGAGCAGGGCTGTTGGAACTCTCCAGTAAGATTCCCTGCATGCTGATGATCATACAGTGAAACTCACCTGTGTCTGTTTATGTGTGAAATATGAGACAATCTTGGAAGTATTTAGCTGTTCATGTCACGGGAAAGTAGTATCCGTATTTTCTCCAACTGATGCTCAGGGGAAGATCTCAGTCACCCAGCAATTGAAATTCCTACTCCCAGCTTTAGAAGTAAAAGCAGCAACTAATTTCTGTTAAATGCAAGGAGGACATCTATGGTGATGGAGCCACTGTATTACTCTGCTTCAAATCCATTCAGTGTAACACCTGTTCTGTGTGTGTCATTTGATCGGATGTGTTTTAATGTGTACTTGGAATCCAGCGGGTAGCATCTCTTTTCTGTGAGATCTGCAGAAGTCCTAAGGCATGTAATACTTTGGTGATACAGGAACAGTCACCTTAGATCATGCTACTGACTTGCTGCGTTGTTGATTGCAGTTGCAAAAGGCATGAAGCAAAGGAGCTGCAAAATGAGATTGTGCTGATGCTAGGGAGGTGCAAAAGTGTTGTCTGCTTTGGATTTGTGGAGATCTAAAATTTTTTTGGGACACAGCGTATTTGTGAGGTAGCATCACAAATCACAGTTGCTTCAGTGGGAAGTCTTTGTTTTTCTCTTGAACTTACAGAATTCAGTCTTGCAAGATGTCTGAGAAAATGAAAATCAAATAAAGAGAATAAATAGTTGCCCCTGCTAGCTTTTCCTAGGAAAGAAAACGGTAACCCTGAAAGAGTAGCAGATAGACAAGATGACTTCATAAATTAAGCAGGACAAAATCTTGTCTTAAAGTCAGTCAGGTATCCAGTCCAGTCATTAGAAGAACTGGAAGAAACTTGAACTGAGGAAGAGGAAACTTGGTTTTCCTTGTTACCTTTTGCTGACTGGCAGTATTAGACCCTGAAAAAGAGAGACCTGGAAAATTCACTTACATCTACCAAAAGCAACAGGCATTGATTCCCAGTCTCCCCCTCGCCCATCTGTCAGCCAGTGTAAGTTCTGACAAATCAAAGCCCAAAATAGCAGAAAATATGCACTGTTCTCTGTGAGAAATCTGCAGCCCATCACTCCTACACCTTTGAGCAACAAAGCAAACACCTCTATATTTTGTAGTGCCAAAACCATACCAAGTGTACACCTGTGGTATTCCTACTGGGAGAAAAGCTGCTAATAAGCCTGTTTCTTGGAGCAAATTTGCCAAGGCAAACATAGATAAAGTGACTAACGTGGCATTAAAAAAAAATTGTAGTTCCCAGCTCTTACTAAATTCTACTGGAGAGCCATTGTGCGTAGGTCTGACAGGCTGGCCTTTGTAAACGGTGCCAGGGGAGGTACTAGCTGATAACTGGGTTGCGGTCAACAGGGAAGTCAACATGCCGTATAGGTTGAAGGCCTCTTGTAATGCTCGATGTTGAGGTCAGTCGCTTTTCGGCAGGTGTAAGAAACAGTGTTTTCAAAAGCATCTTGCCTGAAGCACCAAGCTCTTCAGGATCCACAGACTGAGCCATACTGCAGCGTTAGAAGGCAGGAAGGGTGAATTACCACAGTGCTATGTGTAGATCCCGGCCTAACAGCTTTTTGGAAAAGGGCCAGATAATGAATGTGCTCACAAATGATATTGGGGAGAGATCAGAGGAAAAAGTGGGTATTTGTGGTTTGGATTTGCACTGCTGCAGAAGTTAGAAAGTGGAACTGGAGGAAGACATGGTCCTGTCTTATTATGTGCTTCTGTGAAGCTGGATTTACTCCACTTACGTGAAATTTTGATATATTTTGCTATAGATGAGGTCAGGACCTGCGGGGTTCTTTTGGTCTTGTCACAGAAACCAGAGTTAATTTTTACTCTTCTAGAAAAGGAAGTGTTATACACTAGGTAAACAGTCATTGAACTCTCTTCTGGAGAAATAATTTTAAATTAAAGATGTTAATGTTATATGATCCATAGAAGTCCATCAGCAAATGTCCCCCATCAATGATTTACCCCCCTAAGGAGCTTTTCTGCAGTGTATTTACCTGTGCTTTGTAGGTCAGCAGTAACTAAGAACAAAGAAGATTTCGTAGTCTTATAAATCCTTTGCTTACCTTGGCTTCTCCACCCTCTCTTAGCAAACTGCAGTTCCAAAACTCTTTGCTAAGCTCAGAAAGGAACTATTTGTGCAGGAGAATTATTCCCCTCGGGTTTTATTCTTTTGTGGGTTTTTTTTCTTCCCACCAACTTCGTCTTCTGGACTGGGAGGAAATTTGAGACTGGGTTGCGTAGATCCTGAACTCAAGGAGAAACTCACCTTGTGGAAGAGTTTAATCTCAGCAGCAAGCAAACTGGATCCAGCTGCGATCTGAACAGGAGGCTGTGCAGCCAAGCAGCTCCGTCCCCTGCGAGTTACTCTTCATACTTCATTGGGTGGTGCTGAGGGGGAGCGAGGGGCAGTTCTCCTGCACCCCGGTTGACCTGCCCTGGTGCGTACCCTGTAAGAAAAGCTGAGATACAGCTGGCCAGCTGGGAACTGGGAGGCGGTTTGTCTTGGGTACGTTCTGTTTGTTCAGGATGCAATGAACTTTCCTCCGAAGTAGCTCCTAGCTGGCTGTTCCAGACAGAAATATAGAGTAATTCAAGCCTAATCTAGCAGAGCTGATTTGAGCTTTCTGGGAATTTAAAGCAAAGTTCATTTCAGCCACAATGAAGAGAAGAGGCTCATTCTAGCCAGGGCTGTGCTGCTTGCAGCATGGCGAAGGAGTGGAGAGAGTTAAGATAGAGAAAGACTTACGCGTTTCTCGGAATGCCTGCCTGACCTGGACGCCTGAAATGAAACATCAGTACAACAGCATTGTGCTTCTGACCTGATATGAGAACTGGCATGCGTAAATAGGGAAGTTGCTGCAGGTAGCTGCTTTCTCCGGTTCTGCCAGTAAATGATGTGGGGTAAATATGTTAGCGTTTGTGCTTTGGGAGTCTTTTAAACCTTGGTGGAAAACTGGGGATGAGGTTGTTTGGACTGCTAGCTTAAGATTATGCCCTTCTTTCTACACGACTATTTTTTAGGTGAATGGAGCTAGCTGACAGCATTACATCAGCTTGCTTCTCCAAATATTGGGAGGAATTCAGGTCTCCGATTTTAGAAAGCACATGGATCTCCTTAGATGAACAGTCTAGTGCAGAGTAGTACTGTGAGTTAGCAGTTCTCCCCACCAGCACATCCAATGAATACTTCTTTGTGTGACAGTAAGTTAACCTTCAGAACTAATAAAAAGGCTGGGTTTGAGCCCTTTGAGATCACAAGCACCATATTTATGTACCAGGCAGAAACAGATCAGTTCTCCTGGGATGAAATCGCTATCTGGACTTCAGTTATTGTCGGTTACAATCCCACAGGAAATGACATTTGAAATGTGCTTTGCCCTGAAGTCATTCTTTTGGGATGACTTCACTCTTTGGGGAAAAAAATGCCACCAGAACAAAACCCTGCATGGGGAAAAGGAAGGTCTTCGTGGACAGGAGGTTTGGTTTACTAGGGACAGTGAAGATGGTCAAACAAAGTGATCAAAGTAGATCCAAGGGAAGTTACTAAATTGTTGCAATTTAGGAACTGGCGTCTCAAGACTGGAATAATCTGAGAGGATAACCTGCGCTGTCTTTTTTGGGCTGTCTCAGTATTCTGTTGTTTAAAGTAATAACCTGACTCTTCTACTAGCACTCTTTGTGACCAAGGGAGTTTGCAAAAGCTTTTGCTGTCTCCAAGTTGTTTTCTGCAAGGTTTTATTGTGAGCTTTGTGACCTGTTGCTGTGTACCTCTTGGCCTAGTTTGCCATTGCTTTGGCTCTTGCCTTTGTGCAGGTCTGCATAGTCTTGTCCTTAGATTTCTTGGCTTGATAAGGCAGTACATACAAACTGGAATTCTCTCACAAACCAGCCTTTTCCTTTTTTCTTTAAGAAAGGAAAAGGCTAGAGGGAACTAGTGCTGTAGGCATCTTTAAAATTAGAAATAGCTGCATGTATTTTTTTCTTCCTCTTTCTGTCACATAGCTGTAGTGTTTCTGCATGGCTGCTTCCTCCTCCCAGCCCTCCCTGCAGGCGGGTAGCAGAACCAAGCTCAAACGAATGCAAAGCACTGCTGTGGGTGGTATCTGAACTTTAACTCTCCCCCTTCCCCGACTCTCTGGCACCACTTTTGCCCGCAGCAAAAGTAACAGTACCTTCTTCAGGCTATTGGGCTTTCTGCTTTGGGGGAATTCCCTACACTTCTGTCCTGTGGATCTTATCTGCTCTCTTACTCAACATACTTTGTTTTTCATTTGTGCGGAACTTCTGATACACTGCTGAGCTGCTTCACATAGTCCATCCATTCAGCTTGCCTTTCCATTCCTCCCTCTTTCCATCTTTCTCCCTGTCCTTATTGCTACCATGACTCTGCTGAGTGCATTTCTATACTGTGTTTAGGATTCACAGACCAGGACTGTTCCTGTTAAGTGCACACTCTTTGGTTTGCAGACCACTCAGACTGCCAAGGAGGTTGTTGAGATTTTGACTTAGTGCCTGGAAAACAGGCCTAGAGACCGGGTGAGATATGCCAGGAATTCTACCAGGAGTAAGTTTACTGATATGATAAATGACACTGTGGGATTTTCATCCTCAGTGAACCCTTCAGAGAAGTTACAGAAGGATAACTCAATTCTCTCCTTACTTTCTTTAATTTTCTTCCATCTCCCCGCAGTTTATGTCACTTGCTATGTGTTTGTGTCTCCCTCCTTTGTTCTGTGTTTTCCTAATTCAGTTCTGCTTTTCAGCTTCTTGTTGTAGTTATCTTAGTTTCTGAGGGATTCTTTCTGGTGTTTAAAATCTGTGAATCATTAGCATCAGTCTGGTGTGATAAAACTGACATTCCGTATTCTCTCCCTAAGCCTCTGACTGTAGTATGTGGGAGTGACAACTGTCACAGCCTTACCTGAGACATTTTGCTTCGTTTACTTCCCCGCTCAGTACACAGAGTCTTCATGTCTGCCAGCTGTAGCTGTGAAGGATTCTTCTGTGCTGTTGGAACTTCACCTCTGCTGACTCAGCCTGCGTGATAGGGAGGGAGCAGAGAGATGTCAGAGCCTAGGGCAGCAGTGGTACACAGAGGCGAGAGGATCTGCTGGTACCAGCAGAGATGAAAGCACAATCTGTGCACGCAGTGTCTCCTCCTTCCCTGCTGGTACCAGTGCATTCTCTTTACTCAGGCTGAGGCTGGTACCAGCATTTTTTTTTGTTGGTTGGTTTTTGTTGGGATTTTTTTGTTTCACACGAAATAATTTGGTTTTCTACACAGTTAAAGGTTACACCAGCTCTTAGAGCTGAGGGACACCTGTTAGTGGGAGCCTTTTCAAAGGCATGGCTTTGAGCTGTGTCCCCGTTCTGTCCCTGCCACAGGAAGGCCAGAAGAGGCAGTTTCAGGGCAGTCTTTCAGTATATTGTTGACAAGTACATTATTGAGACCAGACTGCTTCACATAATGCAGACTTAGCAGAAGGCCAATGTATCTAGGGAAAAGAGGAGCTAAGTGAGAGATTCTTGAGGAAAAGAGGAATGTCTTACATAGGTAATTAGTTCTTTCTGGAAATGCATTTTCTTTTCAGCCAGGGGGTATTCTAGGTGTTCAGATTTTTTCGTAAAAATAGATACGGTGTATTTTCTTCCTGTTCAATCACTTGTGTAGCAGCCTGATCCTGTAGATCCTTTGTTCAAGACAGACAAGCAGGTATTGTACTCATGCAAGATTTTCAAAACTCTGCCGTGCAGTTTTTTTGCCACCAAACTGCAGATCTGTGGCAGATCTTGACAGTTTTCAGGTATCTTCTTGAATTCACAGAATAGCACACAGTGATGCTTCATGTGAGGCTGAGCAGAGATTCCAGAGGGATGTGGCCCTGAAAGTGTTAGTCCAACCTATGAAAGAAAATTGGAGTAGTTTCTGGTTTGTAAAGCAAACTGATGTACTGTTCTAAAGAAGGCCAGCAGCTGAGATTATTGCAGCAGTGTAGGAAGCACAGTGCGTATGTATCAGCTGCTCCGTTGGAAAGCCTGGTCTGGGATAGTGAGGCAGTCTTACGGGGCATCAGACCTGGCAAACGGACAGCACGGGAATTTCTGCTTGAACAGCTAGGCTTGTAGAGAACAATGTGGTTTTTCCTGTAGTTTCTCAGTTGCATAGCCCAAAAAAGTTTTCTGATTTCCAGTTTTACAAGAGTGGTGGCTGAAGAAGTATGGAGACTATGCGGGGCTGGAACAGTGGGACAGAACAGAAGTGCCGAATGACTGAAGAATTCATAGGTTGGAAAAATAAATAATGCAATCACTTCCTATATTTTTATAGTCAAGATGGTTTCAGGTTAGGACATTTCTTGCCTGCTGGCAGTAGGTGACTGATAAAGTTCCTTTTGCTTTTCTCATAGAGAATGGTATGAGATTGGGCCAAACAGTTATTAATCCAACCGTGGGGTTCCACTATAGCATACAGAGCCAGTTACAGACGCTTTATTGGGTGAAATTTGGAGGAACAGAGGCTTAGCAATAGTTGAGGTGTGTGTGAAGCTTTGAGGCCATGCTATATGTATCACAGTTGTTATAAAATCACTATGTTAAAAAAGGTGTTTAAAAAAGGATTGGCGAAGTTGAACAGACCTCGGGTGCCATGAAAGCATGTGGGTTTGTTGACTTGCAGCGGAGATATTTCATAGTTGTCAAACTCACTTCATTCGTCAGAGAAATCTGACTATTTTTACTGAATTTTATCTTTTCTGCCTATTTTACACCTAACTACATGTTTCTTATACTGAAGAATATTTATTACGTTCCTCTTGGAAGCTCCTAGGAACAGAGAAAAGCTTCTACTTTATGGCTGTAGGTCTTGCTGTACACATACTCTGGTTTTGTGCTTGCAGACAGTTTCAGCTGGGCTGTCTGCCTGCAGGGGGTTAAACACATCCCCCGCAGAATCGGAGGCTGCATTTGCTTATGCCCATCTCTGTGGCATTTGCACATCTTGCTGCCTTCTGGCTGCTGATTGGGAATGGGCTTTGATGCACTGCTCCCTCCTTCTAGGAAGTTCTTTGTTCATACTGGATATAAAAGCCATTCTTCAGTTAAGAACTTGGACATTTTATGAGCATAAACACTGAAATGTATGTTCCAAAGGGTATTTATTTGGCAAAACGTGTCACTGAGATGCTTGTCCGTGTGGGGGGAGTGCGCAGGTGAAGGCGCAGGTGCCTCCCCAGCTGGGGTGACCCTGGGCGGGCAGGGCAGCCCACCCTGACCAGCAGCTGTGCGCCGCTCGTCAGCGGGCATTGGGTGCAGCTGTGCGGGGCTGGTGTCCAGGCGCCCGCGGTGCCACTGGACACACTCGCTCGTGCTGTACCTCCGAGTAGGCGAGGAATATTTGGCCGTGCTGCTGAAGTTGTACTTTTTGGGCTGTGGTTGTGGTAAGTCCTCAGGCAGAGCCTGGGGGGTCTGGGGGGGACCGGTGACAGAGCCTCCTGCAGTGAGCTGAGGCTGTACTTCACCTCAGGGAGGGTTTGGGGAGGGACCTGTGGTTCCTGTGAGCTTGGGGCCCTTGTTTCTCTGCCTACCTGTGAACGTAGCAAAAAATGGAGCGTGAGTTGTCTTGACCCATGACTAACACCAGCCACAGGTAAGCACCAGCCAGCTGTATCCATGGTTATCCTGGGGTTGGGATATTTTCCTTGGAAGAGCTGTGGCTTTGGCAGGCGCCCCAGTGGCTCCCTGATGGACAGGTAGCCTCGGGCTCAGCTCCCGGAGGGTGGGGTACCTTGCGGTTCTTAAACCTTTTAGCAGTTAAGTTTTCAAGCTCTCTTTCACAGAGATCTTGTTGGAGGTCTGGCTATCATTCTGTTTTTCAAGAAATAGAACAATGTTTTGTCTCATTTGTTTTAGATCTTTGATTGAAATTTTTATGAAAGGACAGAAGGAATTAATCTCCTAGTCTGTTCAGAAAGAACACTGCCTGTTGCAATTAATTTTCCTAGTGAAGTGCTGTTGGTTGAAAAGCACAGTGGTGTTTCAGAGTGGGTTGTTAAAAGACACAGTTCTAGACTGTTTGGGGTTTTTGCTGCGTTGCTTGTTGTACGGGTCTGCTAGAAAATTTGTATTTGTCCTTAAATCCAATGTACTGTGTTGCTGTGACTGGGCTAGTGGGCATTCTGCTTGAAATTTCTAGCAAAACACACTACAAGAGTTTAGCAGCACCAAACCAACTAAAGTTGATTCCAGTTGAGCTTTGTTTCCTAAATAGCATGCTTAGTAATGTGAGCATTTAAATGATGCCAAATGAACTTTGAAGATAGCATCTGGCAGGTAACAAATGGTAGCTCATGTTGCTGCGGTGATTATAGTAGTCCAGATAATCTGCTAGGTAGACAAATGCTGGGGGTACATACCTTTGCATCTAGCATTTCTGTGTTTATTTGGTTTTCATTTATGGCCTCAGGTTTTGCACATTCAAATTAAAACTCATCTTTCAGCTTAAAAATAAACTTCACTGTGTGGAGTTGAAGGAAACTAACTTACGGTCTGAGAAAGAAATGGATTGTCATTATGAATGCGAACTATGTAGTGCTTTCTGGTGCTGTTATCTGGAATTAGATTAATTGAGTGATTATAGGGTGCACAGCACTGCTGGAAAATATCTGCTCCCAGGGGATCTTTCACGCCGGTGGGTCTGGACTAGATTTTTAGTCACTGCAAGATGATGTTTTGGAAAAAGTTCATGAACTGACCTGGTTAAAGCAAGTGTAATAAGGCATGACTTAGGAGAAGGTGGTTTTCCTCTGTGAAAATTTCTAATATCACAAGAAATCAATGCAGCCAGCTTAACAGTGTCTGAGAGAGGGTTGGAACAAATCATGGGGGTCTCTGTAAGTCAGGACACCCTAGAATGTATAATGCTAAAGACATTTCTGAGACGATGTCAGGGCCCAGGAGCGGCACCATGATCATACCCTGTGAGTGCAATGTTGTCTCTTTCCTGGTGGCTTACATACATGTTTTTGTGAATTTACTTCGCTACATTACAGACGTGCAATAAGGCCCTTGGGAATTTGTTACCCTCGTGAGCAGCCAGCCCAGAGTTTTCTGTGTGGTGGTGCACCAGCAGTAATTGCTGGAATTATAAGAATAAATAGACTGTGAGTTGGGTGTGTCTTTCTAGCATCGTTGTGATCATTTCTGTTTTCAGTAAGTGTTGACGCTATAGTGAGAACAGCAGTTGTTTGCAAATGTTTGCAGTAGAAGATTAATTTCTGTGTTTTGTTTCCTCTTTTAGTGGAGATAAATGTGGGCCAACAGTGTCATGGTGTGTGCTGAAGAGGTTCCTTGCTCTAGAGGTGGTGCCGTCAGAAAAGGTAATAAGAAGAATTTTCACTGTATAATTTGGCTACAGGGTTTGTTCTAAAATGTGAACCCTGCCTAGGAGTTAATGACAGTGAAGGCACTCTCCGCATCACAGGAATACAAGTCTTCACTGTATCCCTCCAGTGTTTGCTGAAATCTCAACATCGCAAGCTCTCTCAAACAGGTCTTCAGCTCTTGCACCATATTATGTAGTTAAAAATGCGATACTGAGAATTCCTAGTTGTTACTCGTCCCGTCTCAAAATGATTATTCTATATGGGGTCTACAAAACCAATTTACAGGGAAGAGAACGTGCTGTACATACAGCGTCACTGAAAAGTCTACATACTGCACTTAGGTATTGCATATGTCTCTTCTGCTACTGCCAGAATCAGTTTTGTATTTGAGCGAAGGGAAAATTCAGACCTGCTACATAGAAGAAGTTTATCTGTGTGTTAGGGAGCCTAAGATACAATCCCACTGTCTGACTCTAGTATGTAGTCTTGTTCTGAATAAACTTTTGCGCAACATACTGACTTGGCTGAGAGACAGACCTCATGACAGAGAGGGTAGTACCATTTGGCTGCCTACATAGCTTTTTACATACTGCATTACACAGCAGTTTTTGCCATCCTTAAATTCTCTGTTTCTCCTTTGCTCCTGAGTAGCACTCTGCCTTAAGCCATCTCTCCCTTTTTGTCTGGCTTGCCTCTTGGCCAGAATGCAGGAATTGTAACATAGCAGGTGAAAGGGCAAAGGTGTTTGGGTTTTTTGGAGGTGGGAAGGGGACATGGTGAGAGCTGGTTTAAACTAGAAAAAACTGTGCAGAGAGGCTGTTGTTAAAAGAAGCGAAAGGAGGTAAAGGAAAACTGTGAAGTTCAGCGTAATCAGTAGGGACATCTGACCTGTCTAGTCTGGCTGAGGCTGGAGCAAGAAAGCACAGTTTTGTGTTAAAGATTCCTCAGTTTATGAGCTAGTAAATTAGCTCTTGGCATGCTTGCAACATAGTTGTAGGCAGAAAAGAAACAGCCTGCTTGAAGGTATATTAACTTAGAGTTCAAAATCTGATTCTTGCCTTTGCATATCTTTGAGTTATTACTACTTACTTGACTGAGGGAGAGCAATGTTTATTCCTGCTGAGGTTGCAGAACTGACTAAAGGAATTTACAAGTAAGAACTGAGTGAAGGAATTGCAGTTTTCTTTTTGTTTTAGTATTAGCACAGGAGTATTTCTCATGGTCCGTGGCTATGGTTTCTACATGTTTTCTCACCCTTCATATGATAATAATTATAATGGTGGTATGCATGTAGTAGTAAGAAACCTATGCAAGGTTGAAGGCTCCTTGTGATAAAGACCGTGCAAGACTAAATGAAAAAGCGGTACATAGACCTGACCAGTAAAGTAAATTATCTTCCTTCCCAGCTATGATATAAAGAGCCTGCCAGCTCAGTTTTTGAGATTCTGGATTACAGTGTGTGTTCTTCCCAGATCTGGGATTTAACTGAATGTCTATAACATTTTTGATTTGGGAGAATGAAGATTAGAACATGAAGATGCCATGCCATGGTGAATAGCTTTAACCTGCTCACAGATGGGATAAAAAACAGATTAAATGGAATCAATCACGCAGCAGTAAGTGTAAGAATTCATGTGTGATATTGCCACTTAAAAACCCATTATGAGATTGGGGGGAGGATGCCTGTGTATGTGTTTGAGTTGCTTCAGTTTGCAAGTGGATTGTACCACCTCTGCACTTGTCTTTTCCTTGTGAATAGTTTAATATTGCAGGGTACAGCAACATTCTCTGGGTTTATTGGGTTAAATGAGGCTTGTGTTTGAGGACAGTTCCACATTCAGTTGCATCAGATACCACAACCTCATGCCTTAGATGTCAGCAGAGGATGGTTATACTGGACTGGGAGGTCCTACCAGCTGTTTCCCGCACTTGCTGTTATGCAATGACCTGTCTTGTCTTATTCAGGAATTCCCAGACTTACTAGTTCTAACAAACATGATGCGTGCCAGTGAGTGAATGTAGGATTCATTCTTTCCACGCCTATGGCCTGTTTGTCCGTTTTGCCTTGATGTTTTTGAGATCTTTTGTAATACTGGAAAGTCTCTTAGATTTAGAAACGGTGAATCTGTCTTTAGGTGTTCGTGGGCTTTGTCCTTCTTAAAAATGCTGTTAATCTTCTGATTTCTTAACTTGTCTTTTCAGTTGCTTTGCAAACCTCTGATTTTGACTTTCTGCTCAGGTATTGATACCGTAAAACAGATTGCAAAGTACATGTTCTCCTCTCAAAGTGTTGGTGTGATGGAGTCACAGGCAGCCAAACTGTAGAGCTGCTAGGCTGCGTGCTGCTCTTAGTCTCTGAAGAGGGCTTGGAGCTTAAGCAACATTTGAAATGCGAACAAGCGTTTGGTTGGCAACCCTTGTTAAAAGCAAAACTGACCCTACAGGTACCAGAGCAGACTATTTCAGAACCGTTTGCTGGTTTTGGTGTTTTTGCTCCAGACCATTAGCTGATTTTTTTTTTTTTTCCATGTTACTGATCTTCTAGGTGGCTTTGTTTTCCTAAAATCAATATACATGCGGGAGATGTGATGCTGCAATTCCTCCCCACTCACTTTTGCACAGAGGGGACATGGAGACATACATTTGATAGTTTTCCAGATATTAACTATGACAGAATTCTTTTGCTTTTCTCTCAGAAGCGTATGTTGATGCTAAGATGGATGCATCGCATCCATCTTCTAAGTTTTCCTCTCGAACGTTCTTTTTTTTTTGCCCTCTGCAGTTGAGTGTTTTCCAGCTTGCATTGCTTTGTTTCCTCCTGATTTCTTTGTCTGGCTCTGCTTCAAGTGAAGGACATACATGTGTCAAAGTTCTCTCTGGTAGTGGGGAGGATGCATTTGTCAGAGAAGGACTGAATGGTTTGTGATACGGCAAAAGAAGAGTGTTCTTAGAAAAATAATGAAGGGGCTTGATTAGCTTAAAGTGTTACAGTTGTAACACTGTCACTTGGCCTTGAAATCCTGGAAAATTCCTCTGCTGTAGCTCTGTGGTTTTGTCAGTCTTGTTCACTGTGTTATGAGATTCTGTGTGTACAGCTTCATGAAGATGTTTTTGCTTTGCATTAGCAGCGAAATGATCTGTTGACTGTGGAGGTAGTCAGAGGTGCTGAGGCACTCCAAGTGGCAAAGGGAGGTTAGCAAGAAAACTGCAGTCCGGCTGGCAGTGTTGAGAGATAATACTGTGCTTCCAGAGTGATGTATATATGAGGCGATAACTATCAGGAGTTAGAGCACAACAAGAGAAATTTCTTTTTGTAAGAATTTGTTGTAGATTTGGTCTTTGACCAGAGGGAGAAAACAGACTCTCAACTCTTCAGATGGTTTTGCAGAGCAATCACTGCATTTCTCAGTGCTTTTAGTCTGGTGTACTCTGTGAGTGAACAACCTGTCCAGTTATCTTTCCCACAAATTTTCTCAAGAAAATGTATTTTGGTTTTGAGGTAAAACAAACCTAGCTATATTCTTTCCTGGTTCTGTGCAGTGACTGCACCCACATTATGCAAAAGCTACCTCCCTTTTTCTTTCCTCTTCCTGTCTATATCTAAACATGTCATTTTGTCTAAGTACTGCAAATCTATAGATGGTGGAAAGTGGGTTATGTTGCTTGCGCATTTAGCTTCTCAGATTTTTCCTGTCTTTTAAGCAGAAGACAAAAAAAATCAGTCCTGGCTACTGACAAATGACAAGGTATTGAAATGAGTCAGCTTGGCATCTCGTGTACTTCTTGTTGGTGTGCCACAGGGCTGCATTACCAAGTGATAAGCAGCACATAAATCTGGAATTTGGACTCACCCTTTGTTTGTATGCTTATTTTTTGTCGCTCTTCCTTCTTCCTTTGTAATTTCTCTTCTTCATGTCTATATGTGAAAAACACTGATATCCAGTATAGTTGATAGTGTAATATGCAGCCAGGTATTAAGTTTTGAGGAGGGAGAATCGCAAAAGGAAAGTCTCTTCTAGCACATTAGGGTGTGGACTTTGGGGAACAGGCAGGCTTTAGGCTGGATAATACTCTTCTTTTTCCCTTCCCTCTGTTTTTCTCTTGGTTTCTTCCTCATTGGTAATCCCTCTTGCCGTTTGCTGCAACAGGAGTTCAGTTTCTGCCCCTGTTTCTTCTCTAAAGCTTGTCTAGACTTGTATTTAGATGTGCAATATCAGCATACATTATTTACCAGTGGTTGTAAAATTGGTAAAGCCTTTGTCTAAACAAGATATGGTATCTCCTGGTTCTTGCTAAAATGACTGTATTAAAGACCTGGTTTCACATAGAACTTTAACTGTACCTATCTAATGCATACTAAGGTCTGTTTTGTCATAGAGACTGTGGCCTTTGGAAAGAGAGTGTTGAATTTGGTATCTCGAAGTGTTCAAATCGACTGGCTGTGCCTTGGTTTTCAGGATGTGTTTATCAAAACTGAACAGGTGTTTGCAGTATGTTAGTCTGTTAATGGAGGCAAAAAAAGCAAGTGTGCACTTCTTTCCTCTGTGATTTGGCAGAGATTAGATCCTTTCTGGTTCACTCAGTTCCCCCTAGTCTTTATAAGAAAGTAAGATGGAGAAATGTTTTCTGGAAAAAATTTTATTATCAAATTATTCCTATACAGCAGTTTTACCCTTGGTAAGGTAGTACAGATCTACGTATGCACTCGCTTGGAATTCAGTTCCACCAAAAAAAGAAAATCAGCAAACAACACCTTTAGTGCAAATTAATGCCTTAGATTATATGGATTTTCTGTCTTTTTTTATTTCCTTGATGTGTGTTTTCCTCTCGGAGTGCTCTCCAAGTTCATGTTTGAATGAGGGAAAATTGTGCTTGTTACAAAAACAGGTAGCATTTCAATTTCTAGACAAGTGTCAGCTTTACAGTACAGTGGGAGGTAATTTATCAACCTCTAAAGTCCTTATTTCTTCATGAAATTCATGACATTTCTTCACCCCTTCATGGGGTGAACCCATGCTTGATATTGCACAGACAGCACGATAAAGCAGCAGAGGCTGTGTCAGGTGGGGAAGAAGCTCTCCACAAGGAGGAAGGCGACCAGGGATAAGGTTTGTTTCAGTAATACATGTTCTTGTCCCACCAGCCTGCAGCAGGAGAAAGGAGGGACGTGGGGAAAAATCAGTTATTTTTTCGTCAGAAAGAAAAATTAATTGCTGGGAACAAATGGTCCGTTTTTAAGCAGTCTACCTGTCAGCAGCAGCTAAGGTAGGTGTACGAGTGAAGGGGTAGGAAAGGTTATCTTATATTAAAATACTAAGCTAGAAAAATCAACTTACTTCCTGGGTATCTCCTGATAAACAGCTTGCGGACTTCATCATAGGCCCATATCAGGATGGCAAATGGTACAGCCACAAACCAGTACTGAAACCTGGGAGTGGGAGAAGAGGTTCTCCTTCAGAAGCACTTAACTACTCAGCTGGATTTCTGGGGTCTCTGTCTGTGCTATTTGCTCTCACTGAAAGAGAGTGGCCATTTTGGCTTTTATTTTTTTCCCCTTAATTTAGGCACTCAAATGCTTAGAAATAAGATGATGTGTATATAAGCCTCCCAATCTTAAGTAGTTACTGAATTAATTTAGTCCAGGTACTGTTCAGAAGTGGTAGTATTACAGTCTCTGAAGATGGCAGAAAAATGGAACATTTCTGACAGTGATGTATTTAAAATAAAAGTTGCTTGCATAAAATTAAGTAAAATGCTATCTAATTTCACCAACATATTGGGATCCTGGTAAAAATATTACAATGTTTGTCCTACACGAGTAGGTTTCTAGATACTCGGTAGTAAATCTAGTAGAAAAAGTAGTGTGTTTTTTTATGGAAACTATCAAAATAATGCCCTTTTTAGTCAAGAAATTGTCCACTCTGTTCTTCATAATAAATATTCTTAAATATTTATCCTTGGATTGTGCTGCGTGGGCATCCTGCTCCCCTTTGTCCGTTTCTGGCCAAATGGTAAGTGTATATCTGTTTTTATGTGGAGGGCAAGGGAAGTACGCTAGCTTCAAAACTCACCTCAGCGGTGTGAAGTTCAGGGCTGTAGCATGTCCGAGACCATAGGTAAGAATCAGAGCAATTCCTATCTGGGAAAATATACCCACCCAAATGACTTTGTTCCTACAAGAAAACCAAAGAGGAAGGGTTACAGACCTCTGTCCGTGCATAAAAACCTGATGCCACAGCACAACGCAAAGGCAGTGCCGCTTTGAGAGTTGTGGCTGTGCTCTGGTGGCTTGAATGATCTGCATCAGGTGGTGAGCACTGCAGGCACGGTAGCATGAGACAAGCGGTAGACTCTGTAGCACTGTCTCATATTGCATATGCCCGTGTCTTTCCTGGTAGCGTTCCTGACCTGCCTGGATTAAATCAAGCTTTAGGTAACATGCAGTGTGCATTAGTCGTGTCTTCCAGTTGCACTGTGAATGTGCACATTGTGACTCAAATGTAAATGTACGAAGGAAATATACATACGTGTAGGCTCTATACCTGCAGATAAAGAAAGGAAAGCAAATTGCTTTCCTGTCAGAAATCCTCTGACTAAATGCTAGCTTTTATGCGTGGCCTCCATCCCAATACATATTTTTAACTCCCTGGCTTCCATGGAACTGAAGGGTGCGGTATGTTTTGCAGAAGACAGCCAGCACCATCTTAGGGAGTTTGACCAGCTGGTATCTCCTCAGAGGCTAACGTTATCTCAGAGGAGTCCAAATGTGTGATTTATTGAGAACTACATAAAGACCTTAGCAAAAAATAATCTGGAGAGGACACTCCCTTTTTTATGGCAAACGTTTTAATGAATGAAGAGTTAGTTTTAAGCTGATGCGTTTTTCGAGTAACCAGTATAACATCTTTCTTTAAAGAGAACCCCTATCATGGAGTTGGAAAGGGGGTGGGGGAGATGTAATAAAATGTTTATCTGAGGTTTGCGATTGCTTGAAGTCAGATTTAGTCTTCGTTCAAAGACTGAATGAGAGTGGGCTAAATCACTGCGCTATCTTTCTTCTAAAATTAGCAGAAGGCTAACTTATCCTCTCGTGTGTCAGGTGAAGAATCTACAAAACTTACCTGAAAAGACCCTGCTGGAAAATGGAATTTCTTCGTGTTTTCCTGATGATCAAATCAGCAACTTGCTGAATTGTGATGCTGACAAAAAAGGCAGTGTAGCCAGTCCACTGTAGGTACATCCTCTGATATTTAGTCTGCAAAGCAAATCAAAAATCAAATAGTGTTTACTTCAGACACTCATATCTTGTGCAAGTGACTGCAAACCTTGATAGTAGGATTTCAGTTACTAAGGTGTAAATGCAGAGTTATTCCAGATTTAGGTATGTAGTGATTAGATTTTGGCCAGTTGTTCTAGTCCTCTAGTTACTGTGGATGAGTCATGAGGCTGAAGCACGAGCTTGGTGTAAGAAGGTATTTATATTGATTTATTAATGGCTCTGGGTCTTGTGATTTCTGCAGAATGAGTGAGGGGGAGTGAAGAGTGAAAGGGGGAGGGAGAGTCTGCAAAGTACTTTACGGTAGTGCTATTCAAAAGCAGGGCTGAGAGATTATGAGGGGTCTAAACATAAAGTCCAGAGAAGGTGGTGCATCTCCAGAAGCTTTGAATCAGAAGGCGGCAAAGTGTAGAAGAATCAGTGAAAGAATGGGGTCTGAATGAAAGAGCTAGGTGGCAGAAAGCTCGAAAGAGTCTCTCCTGAGGGACCATTCGATGAAAACTGATTATTTTTTGCATTTAAATCTCTCTCTCTTTCCCTAATTCTTCATTTTGGAGGGTAGTGCAGAATTTTTAAGAAGCTGTTGGGTGAGAGACAGTGCAAGGATGTTTTAGAGCTCCTTTACCCATTCCTGTCCATATGAATCCTCAAAGTCATTAATGGCATTGTTTTCCCAGTTGACTCGCACACCAAGCAGCGTGGAAGGGAGGAAACCTTGTTCAGCATACACGGTAAAATAGGTTATAAAGGCTCCCACTGACTGTATGATACCTGCAAAATCGAAGAGGTAGAAATGAGGAAGAAGCAAAATTTGGGAGCACTGGGGAATGTGCTGGATATCAGTGTTGGTCTGTCTCCGATGGCGTGAAGCTTGCCACAAGTCTAAAGGTAGTTTTAGAGCCCTTAGTGCTTTAAGGTTCTTGAGCTTTGTAGATAGAAACCCGTTGTATTGTTGAATAATGAGCGACAGAAGGGAGATAGTAAGTTTGCCTATGAAGGCAGAGGAAGGAGTTGAGTTTCAGCTCACCCGTTTCTAAAAAATGAATCAGCTCGACTTTGCCTTGTTTTGCTGATACAAGACAGTGTTTCAGAGAACAGGCCAACCTACCGATCTGCAGATAGGAGTATACAGCGAGCTGCTCATTCACCAGCCTGTCTTTCATTTTGTTACGAGGTCTCCTGTTCATAATATCGCTTTCGGCTTTTTCGTAGGCTAATGCGACAGAGGGGATCTACAACAGAAATAAACCATCAGTCTTGGTGGCAACATTTGTCTGCTTCTCAAATGCTTGTCAGAAAAGTTTCAGTTCTCAAGAGGTTCTGTTGCCGTACCCTGCCTTTTCGCTGTACACAGAGCAGATGAGAGAAGGATCCGTGTAGCATTCTCTTGACACATATAAAGGATTTGAGGGAAGTCTGAAACTATTTCATAGGTCTGAACGTATAACAATACAAAGGGCTAGAGGATACTGAAAACATTAAAGGGTCTTTCAGATCCCTTGGACAGGGCTCTGATGAAATGTCTGGTATTCATCCCCTAGAGTGACTCCAGCAATCTGTATGATCTCTTGATCAAAACGCACTGTTATTTTGCGCGCTGCTGGGTTTTGCTTGTCAGCATGGATCAGAAGTGTTTTCTTTCTGCTGCCCCTTTGCAGGTTTTTTTTTCTACTCTTTCCATACCTGGTCGCTTTTAATCTAGCCCTCTACTCTTGCGCTAGCTTGTTATTCAGCTGCAGGGTAAGGCAAGTAGATCTTCCAGTGTTCTGCGTGTCCCTGTGCACACAGCCCCTCTCACTTGTCATGATGTTTCAGCAGAAAATAGCTTAAAAGACCTCAGCTTACAATGTCTGTGCCCAGGTCAATGAATAGGATGGTGATAGTGCCAATGGGCATTGGAATGCTGGTAATAATGTAGATGAGAAAGGGACACAGCTCAGCAATATTCTTAGTCAGGGTGTAGGCAATGGTTTTCTTCAGGTTGTCAAAGATCAGACGGCCTGGAAGAACAGGAAACACTTCTGTAAAAGCTAATTGTCAACACTGTTTTCCAGAAAAAAGTTCAATTTTTAACTAAATGAAGTGAAAACATTTGCTGCTTATGTCTGCTTTCCTGATACATTTCTTCATGCATTTTGGTGGGTTTTTTTTTTTAAACTACTAACCTGCCTTCCCTTAGTGCCTTCTGAAAGTTCAAGGGAAAATAAAATACCTCTTTGTATGAGAAAGATTGAGGAAAAAGTCCTGTTCCACAAGAACACTGTAGTTTTAATGGAAACCACAAGCTCTTTATGGTGAAAGAAAAGTGAGATGTGTGTTACTGTCATAGGTGGAGCATGGCGAACGTGATGTGTGAGCAAGTAATAGACTGAAAATGTAGAGAAAATAATATGTATGAAAGAAAAGTGAGATGTGTGTTACTGTCATAGGTGGAGCATGGCGAAGGTGATGTGTGAGCAAGTAATAGACTGAAAATGTAGAGAAAATAATATGTATCTTTGTGAGGCTCAGAACTGCATAGGAACAAGACGGGAGCTGCTTTTGTCTGGAGGCTGAACAATCAGCAATAGCAGACCAATGCTATGTTTGAGAGGGGGGCATGATTTACTTGTTGTCTTTTTGTCATGTGTCTATAAATGGAATAAATTCCCAGTTTTTCAAAAGATTAAAATCACATTTCTAAATCCAGAAAAAAAAAATGGGGGAGTGAACACAGAAGGGAAGGATCAGGAGGACCCAGCAGTGGTGTGTTCTTGTCAGTATCTTTCAGCTGAGAAAGTAGATAGCAACATTACTTTTACCTTCCTCCACTCCTGTGACGATAGAAGCAAAGTTATCATCCAGCAGTACCATATCAGCTGCGTTTTTAGCTGCATCAGAACCAGCAATACCCATAGCAATTCCAATGTCTGCTTTTTTAAGAGCAGGGGAGTCATTGACTCCATCTCCGGTCACGGCAACGACTGCTCCCTGGAATACACGAAAGAATCCAGATGTGAATTTTTTGAGGAAGTGGTGCAATCTTCCCCTAAGGACAGTTTGCTCTTGGCACACTCCCTGTCTTTAAACCTCTCTGTGCACATAAAATATAGCCAATGCTCAGAAAGACGCTAGGTAGGATTAATACAGCAACCTCAGACTTTTGTGTGATAGATGTCTGTACAGGAGTTTGTCATCTAAACTCCCGTCATAGTAGAAAGAAACAGGAAATTCAGGGATATGATTTACTGCATTCTAAAAAGTACACATCTAAATTAGATGCACTTCAAATGCAATTAATCTGGTCGTTTCTTTCTGTGGAATATAAGGGAGCTTAAAAGTTTAGACTATTGTCTGTATGTATATGGTCCTTGTCTGAGCAGACCCAGGCTCATCTCTGGCATCTGTGGGAGATTCAGTTGACACAACATGTTCTGTCCTTGTCTTTTTTTTGTGAAGAGCTTCTAGAATCAGTCAGTTTTCATCTTAATTGTAAATTATCTAACTGTTCAGTTAGAGACCGTTCTCATTCTATCCCAACAACTTCTGGTCATTGCCAGTCTACGCTAGAATTGCGCCAGCAATCCGAAAGATGGAAAACTGATTATTCAGTTCGGCTGCTTTGTTCTCTCCCAGTGAAATCAACTACTGCAGCTAGAGGTCCTGCCCTAGTTGATGCAAAAGTTCATGGCTTGGTAGTAATGCTGAGTGTTCCAAGTGGGAAAAAGCCTGACAAACTGATTAATACAAATACTGAATGTCCTCTCCCTGTGGGGATTCAGCACAGTGTCACTACCCATAAATAATGCCACATACAGAAGGATTTATAAGCTCTGAGTACTAAACAGAGCATGTAGACTGCCTGGCTTGAGGTGAGGGGAGGAGGGTGTTCCTTTTCACCCTTTAAAGAGCCAAATCTATTAGGAGCGTGGGTGTCCAAGCAGCGCAGAACATGTTTGCCCCCTGGTCTGTCAAAGGCCGTTCGAAAAAAAAATAAAAAAGAGATGAAATTGAAAGATTTTGTCCTTTTCTTCCTTTTTTTTTCCCCCTTTTTTTTTACTCTCCTGAAAGCAGTTCAGGCTTAAACCCAAAGAGCTGATAATGCTGACTGGAAAGCATAGCTCTGGCATAATTACAAAAATAAAATAATGTCTTGGTCCACACCTTCTCTGCAAAGTTCAGGCACAGCATTAGTGTGGCTTTCAATTCACAGCATCTACTTGGAAGATGCCATATTTGAGGGGAGGATCTTTTGATGACAATTTACATCTTTTTCAGAGCTCTTTACATGTTATTTCTTTCCCTTCTTCCTCTTATGCTGGCTGCACTCCATGCTCCCTTACATAATACTGTCTGTGGATGGGACAAAACTCTCTTTAAATCCTGCTTTCTGTGGGTTGTTTTACAGTATTTGAAAGTAACACAGATAAGGCTTGGTCATACATAAATCATGCCATAATATTTTGCAGGATTCGTGCCTTATTTTGCTTCTAGACATTCCTGTGGGCGGGAATTGCATAGGTCTATATGGCCATGAGGGATAAGATGAGAGGATGTGGTAACATGTTGCTTTTATCTGGGTTTAAATAATTGCTGAGGGAAAGCTGCTTCCCTGTACAGTCTCTGCCTAGGAGGCTTTGTGTGTGGCACAGCAGCAGCTTCTCAGAATTACATGCAAAAGACAGACCTTTGGTACAGCTCCAAGCCAATCAAACTTAGGAAAGGCTCATTTTGTCAATAGGAGTTCAGTCTGTAACAGGAATTTGAGTAGCTTGGATTCTGTCCAGACAGCATTCGTGGCAATCTGTTATGTAATATTCTTGCACAGTGAAAAGAGTATAAGCAGAGCTTAAAGAGCATTGGAAATAGGCTTCCTCCCTCTCACCTCGGGGATGGTATCTGAGGAAAGCTACTGCCTCATGAGTGCCCCAGAGCCATATCCGTGTGTAACACTTTACACCTTTTACTCACCTGCCTTTGGCAGCCTTCAACTATAATCAGTTTCTGTTGGGGTGATGTCCGTGCAAAGACTATCTCTGAGTGGTTACACAAGATTTCATCCAGCTGCTGCAAGCTCATATCCTTCAGCTCCATCCCATTAATTACTGCTGCTGTAGCTTCTCTGCAAGAGCCATGGGAAAGCTGGCTGAATTTTCAAATCAGAAGGCTTAGATAAAAATAGCGCACTCATAGAACGTGTGCGGCTTGATGGTAAGGAAAGCAGCAAATTGAGTTAATTTCAGAAGCGTTAGTTGTTAATCAGCAGGTGTTGAATGAAGGCCACTGTAGAAATCCAGAGTGAATTACAGTTACCTAGATACAAAGGGGAGTAATTCAAGCTTCCTCCTGAGCAGATGTAACAGCAGAAAATGCATTTTAAAGAGGACTCTGAGTGGGAGTCTGGGACAGTGGAGGAGGAAGACATCTTTTTTATAAAGAGCTGTTATCTTTCTGTTACAATGTTATTTTTTCACGTTTTATGGGTGAAAGAGGAATTCAGGCTGATGGTCGCTAGGTTGTGTGATTCTGAATTTTGCTTTTCATCTGTGTGTTTTGTCAAATGGGCAGTGACAGCAAAGTCCAACATGATCTGCAAAGTATAAATTTGCTCACTTTTTTGCAAGGGCCGGTGAAGATAAGAGCGACTGACCTAGTCACATAGTTATTTAGGTAGAGCTGACACTTTGGATGGACACGGTGGCTGGGAACGTATCACGAAACAAAAAAGCAAAAAGCACTTGTGATGTATAAATAGGCTATGTAAGCATCACAGAGGGAGAAGGCATAGCTTGCAGAAAATGAACCCATAGGCATCCTCTGTATTCTGTTTGCTCTTACCGTCTATTGACTTGCTCAACAGGAATGTTGAGGCGCTTCGCAATATCTTCCACAGTCTCGCTGGTGGCTGAAATGATGCCTACGCTCTTGGCAATGGCCTTAGCCGTGATTGGGTGGTCGCCCGTGACCATGATAACCTGAGGAAGGGACAAGCGCTCGGCCTGAGTGACAAACGTGTATGCAGTGGTCGGGGTGAGGTAAGGTGAAACATCTATTGTTGTAGACCAGGAAGCAGTTTAGAATCTGAACTTGGAAAGCCGTGCTGTGTACATAACAGTGACAGATTATGACTATTACTTAATTAGCCTTCTATTGACATCTGGTCTCTGCCTCTTGTTATTGGCACTATTTTATCAGGGCTGTAAAGGAAGAACTTGTCATGGGCATCAAGGTTAGAATAATGCAGAATAAAGAAGCCTTTGTATAAGAATTTATATTAGGAATACTTAAAGGGGACAGTTTGTTAGTATGTTGCATCTTAAAATGGATCGTTGTGACTGAGGTGTCCTGACACATAAGACACAGTTTTTTCTTGTTTTTCCTGAAGAAAAGTTGCCAGATCGGTCTTCAGACTACAGAAAATTTCATCAGGGCTCAGACTTGGGATTCATCTCATCCGAGATCAGTAATTCCAAATACTGATTTTCCTTTCTGTGGCTAGACTGCCTCTCTGCCTAGAGCTGAAAGTTTATTTGTGGGTCCCTTGGGAGTGAAATTAGGAGAATTACTGCTTCATGTTCAACTGGAACAGTCTGGAGATTAGTGGTTCCTATACATAGAAGTTTCTAACAGATGTAGCCTTGTGTCCTAATGCCTTCTCAAGAATTGTTTCTGTTACCTTACGCTGTTTAGAAGCAAGTAATTCTAGCTGGCATAGTTTCTATGTTCTAGAAATGGATCTGATGAGACAGTATCTGAGCTTTTCCAAATTTGTGTTTCCAGTTTGGGGGTTTGGTGCACTTCGTATAGTCTGCTACCCACGTAAATTATACGGTTTTGCCTCTCGGGGCCTTCAAGAATTTTCTTTAAGTTACAATTGTAGAATGGTATTAACAAATGTTATTTTTGGTAGTTGTTGCTAGAAAGAGACTTAATGATAATGTGCTGGAAGATCTTAAAAGTTATATTGTCATGAGTCTGTCTGTAGAATCATGCTATTTTTCATTGTAAAATCCCTACCTTGATCCCGGCACTGCGACATTTTGAGACAGCATCTGGCACCGTGGAGCGAGGTGGGTCAATCATAGACAAGAGCCCAACAAAGCACATGTTGGAGGTTGGGAAGTTCATGGAATCTGTGTCAAATGGGTAGGTGTCCGGAAACTCATTTTCAGGCAGGTACAAGTGACAGAAACCTGAAATGAGACTCAAGTTGTTGTAATGTGCAGAATAATAGTGGGAGAGAGATGAGAGCTTGCTATATAGCATCGGTCTTTGTTCCTATCTACAAAACTCCAGTACATTTAACCATTAGCCTTTTTTGGATGACTTTTTCACCAGCCTTTGTAACCTTCACATCAAAGTTCATATAGAGTCAGTGTTTCATTTGACAAGGCTGCCAGTACTGCCAGCTGGGAAGGGTGTTTTCTGTTGTGGATTACTTGTGAGTTTTTTTTGGCTGTACAGTGTGGCAGATCAACATCAGTGCAGAGCAGTAAGGACATCCCTGCCACAGAGTGCTTACAGCACATCAGTGTGGCTTTAACACTCTGCTTAGGAGGCTGTATGTTTTCCTTTTTCCCTCTGCTGCAAGAGGATTGAAGTCCAGACACACTGGGTTGTACCAAGATTTAAAACCCCATTTTACATCACAGTTCTCTGATAGTCCCTCTAGTTGGACTCACCCAGCACTCTCTCTCCCATGCCCCCCAGCTCCATGTATGCTGTTTGGAAAGCTGCTGCCTTTTCACTGTCCAGTGGTTCTTCTTTGCCATTGATCATGATGGTGCTGCACCTCTCTAAAATCCTCTCTGGCGCACCCTTCATCACCAGCAGAAAGCGCTTGTCGTTGGGATCGTCAGTCTCGTGAATGGAAAGCTGTGTGCCAAAATATGAAATGATTTCATGGAGCATACGTGATACTCATTTGTTTCTAGTTTTGATCACTTTGCATGGAAGTACCGTTTCTTCTTTTCCATGAGGATATCGTACATTCTATCAAATGGAACGAACTATATTTATTATCGCTTAAATTTCCTGTCATGGAATTACCCCACTGAGACTTCCAGGTCACAAATGGTTGCATTAAACCCAGCGATAGAAATGGTTTAAGTTGGAAACATTCTGGCATAATTTCCAAAAATGAAACACACCTGGAATTTGTTGGTAGAGTTGAAAGGAATTTCAGCCACTTTCTTGTTCTGCTCTCTAATATTCATGACATTACCCAAAATGACTTCTGCGAATTTCAGCAGAGCTGTTTCAGAGGCATCACCTACCACGACTCTCTGTACACACGAAAGAGGAAACAGTTTTTAGCACATGTACTTCTGCACTTCCATCAGAAGAGCATGCGTGATTCTACAACACATTGTATGCTTAAGCAGCAATGCATCTACGTTGCTATATTCAAGTTGTCCTGGAAAATTATTACAGTAAAAATCTGGGACATCTATTTTGCACTTGCTGCTAGAACTAAGCTACAGCAAAGAGGTGAAATTAGCTTTTGATTCTGCGACAGCGCAGGATTTGCGATCACTTTCAGGTTTGTGTGGAAGCTTTGCAATGCAGTTCCGGGACAGCAGCATGCATGCATGGGTGAGCTAACTGATGCGCAAAGTTGAGTGACTTTGAGGAAGGCATTGATGGAGTAAGCAGGGGAAATCAGGGTAGTCTAGTCCCCAGAATTCACTGCCTTCTGCAGTCATGTGTAAAGATATTAATTAAGGTACTTTTACCTTTTCTATCTTGCTATATTAAGTTAATAGTGTAGTAATTAGTAGTGTAGAAATTCTTGCTGCCTGAATTGTCTTTTTCCTTATAGAGACAGTTGCTCTTGGCTTCGTGGGTTTTTTCTCCTGTCTTAAACTTTTTGTGAGTGCATGCAGTAATGCTACTATAAATAGTAACTTAGAAGATTGCCGTGGTAAAATAAAGGAGGTTACTAAAGCCAAACAAAACAACTTATACCTATTATTCTTTCAGAGGAAGACAAATAAGCTGATACGAAGTAGGCAGTACCTTCATTATTGGGAGATTTTCCTGTCCTGGTCTGAATTCTGCCCGGTTGCAGAGAGTTACAATTTTTGATAATGCTGTCCATGATGGAGAACTTTGATCAAAAGGCTGGGCTGAGAGGAAGCAAAATAAATATTGCATATTACATGATGGAAGTAGAAGCTGAAGTTTGAAACAGCAGGATTGAATTATTTGCAGAAGAAAATTGCTCTTTTGAAGAGGTTCTGTTACAGAAAAGGAGTTAGACACAAACAGTTACATCTGTCAGTTAGCAGCTCTGGCAAAGTTGCTTAGATTACATTTCTCTGTTTGTTTCCCCACAAAGTTTACTCTCAGCATAAGGATCTGGATTAGAACCTCCTCCACACTTACTTTCTGTGAGTGAAGATCAAATATTAGTTCTTTTTTTTCCACATCTCTACATGGCTAAGAAGGGACTTGCCTGTTGCACACTGTGCTCCTACGTGGTAGGAAAACATGTCTGTTTTAGCTATGAAAAGATATTGGTATTGACATCAGTTTGACAGCCGGTAGGTGTGAAACACCACAGGTTTGATCCAAGCAGTTGCCCCTTCCCAGATGCCCCATTTCCATATTTACTTGTTTGATCTTCACTGGTGTCAGCTGAGTAGATCTGATTATCAAACCAGAGGTGAGCAACAGTCATCCTGTTTTGTGTGAGGGTCCCTGTCTTGTCGGAACAGATGATGGAGGTAGAACCGAGTGTTTCTACAGCTTCCAAGTTCTTCACCAAACAGTTCTTCTTCGCCATCCGCTTGGCTGTCAGAGACAAACTCACCTGGCAGAAGTAAAGTTCAGTTCACTGTTATGGGGTTACAGTTACACAACGTTGCAGTGAGGTTAGATAATTCTCCTAGTTTTTTTGTGGGTTTGGGGGTGGGGAAGAGAATGTTTAAAAAAATTATCTTCTGGTTGACCTGCAGTGCGTTTTTTGTCTTTTTTAATAGCATTATTAAGGTCAGAGGTTTGGCTGTAACTTGCACAAGTACATTTGCTACTGAGAGGAACCTGCTTTCCTGCTGATAGAAATAAGAACGTCATATCAGTAAAGAGGCTGTTTTAGATGGAAAAACCTACAATGTGGTGGGAGCTCCTAATCACCAATTTAATGAACCCTGAAATGATTCTCTTCATTATTGCGGTACTGCTGGTTTTTTGTTGTTGGTGTACTTGAGGGCTAACAGTGCTTAGCAGGTGTGCTGCTTCTCAGCCAGGGATTTTAGTGATGCTTTGTGTGTGTTAGTAAGTGGAATTTTCATGTGACTCTAAGGGTACAATATCCTCATTTCCAAATAGGAACAGGTTGTGGGGAAATGAGTCACATCATTCTACTGGTTAGCAATTGAGGGAGAACGGTACTTGAAGAACCTTATTTCAAACTGGATTGTTGTGCTGAAGCTTTTAAGATTAATGGCTCAATTATGCCAGAATTCCCACATGAAATGTTTGTCCATTCAGTTTTCATGGAAAAAAAAATACCCCTATTTCAAACTCAACTCAGACAAGTCACTTAATAGATAATCTGTTCTTCACTGGTTAGCATAACACTGTAATGAACTTTTACGAGTGATGAATTGTGGTAATGACTGAAGAACTACAGTGGCAACCAGTGAATTCAAACATAGACTTACCGTTACTGTGGCTAGCAGTCCCTCTGGCACATTTGCCACGATGATGCCGATGAGAAAGATGATGGAGTCCAGAATTTTGTATCGCATAGAAACAGATATAATAAAGAAGAGAACACCGATGGAAATGGCCACTCCTGCCACCAGGTAGACGAAGTGTTCTATCTCGATAGCAATGGGTGTTTTTTCGTGTCCTACTCCCGATGCGAGAGAGGCAATCCGCCCGATGATAGTGCGATCCCCGGTGTTGATTACAATGCCAGTAGCAGTGCCTGCAAAGAGATAAAAGACTGTCAGCTCCAGGACAGACTAATCCTGTCTTCTGTACCCAGTACTGATTGACGAACACCCTTTTCAGCCCTAATGTGACTGAGACTTCACCCCAGAATTACATTCTTCCCCTTAGAAATCTTATAGCTCTGTTGGCGAAGAGAAAGATGGAAGCTGTTTTCATTAATTAGAGTCTTTGTTGACTGCATTGCAGTAGGAATGTAGTGTTATCCTGGGCACTGTACAGTCTCATAGCAGATAGTCTGGTAGGTATGACACATGTAAATATTTGTGTGTGCAGGGCCCTTGCACAGAAGCATGCACCAGTACTTAGAGGCATCTGGAACCTGCATTCCTAAAGATAGTGGTGGAAAGACCACAAGGAAACAGCAATTAATTGATTGTTGCACCCATAACCAGGCTAGGTGTTAAAACAAATGTCTCCCTGGCTGATACTAAGTATGACCAGCCCAGTGCTTAAGGCTTTATTTTGATGTGCTTGGGACAATAGTTTCTTGTGAGCAGCTAAACCTTGCTGGAATTCCTTGAAGCAGAATTGTTTAAAATGAGTTAGCAGTATTATGCAGCACCCTGTACAGGTGCCGTTTCTGGAGGCCCTTCTCTCTGTCTGTACACACCTTCCACACAGGTGGTAGAGTAGAATGCAACGTTCTTGGTCTCCAAAGGGTTCTCATGGGTGAAGTCACAGGAACGAGACTGTGGTTCCGATTCCCCTGTGAGTGAAGAATTGTCCACCTTTAATGAAACAGAGACATGCCCACGTTAAAGTTAGTAATATGCAGTTACGTCTAGCCCAGAAGGCAAGGTGGCAGCACATTTAATAATTGATGACAGGGCTATAATCTCTCTGTGCCTTTTCTCTGAGAGAGTTGCTGTTGCCACTGAAAGAATCTGTTTCCGTGGGAATTCAATTCAGTCAATGTTGTGTGTCTTGTCAGTGGGATTTTCAGCACCAGCCTGAAAGAAAACATAGTTTGAAGATCTGTCTCCAGATCTGTGGAAACTCATAAATACTGTATTGGTATTTCTGCCCCTGTCCTGGCAAAGAGTGTTGCTAGAATGTGCTGCGGACCTAATGGCTTCTGTTGGTGTTCAGGGAGTAGACATGTTAGTCTTAGGTGAGCTGAGCATCTCAGTATAGCTTCTGCACTCTATTATTTAATTAGATTATGTCTAATCAAAGCTCTAATAACTCATGTTGGGGGTGCAGAAATTCTTTATACGTAATAAAAGTCTCTAGACCATGTTTTTCTTCTTTTCTCATGCTTTACAAAGTACTGTTTACCTTACAACCCTGAGTAAAGATCAGACGAATGTCTGCAGGGATCCTATCTCCGCCCTTTATTTCCACGATGTCTCCAACCACCAGCTGGTCTGCTGACAGTTCCTTCTTTTCTGCATCTCTGATGACGAGAGCTTGCTGAAAGACGAAGAGTGACAAAAATTAGCATTGTGCCATGCTCTAAATCTCGTACCAAGAGGTAAATTCAAGTTACGCTTATGGTGCTTTTGCCATTTTGAGGTGCATTATTAGAATGAACTTTTATCTCAAATCATATACTTTAGTTATTCTCACCTGTGGAATCATTTTACTGAAGCTGGCCATGATGTTTGTGCTTTTAGCTTCTTGATAGTAAGCGAAGATACCAGTGAGGATAACAACCACTGCCAGGACTACTCCAAGGTAGAGCTAATCAATAAAAGATATAATCTGTTTAATTTAAAAGTGTTCAGCAATTCCTCTCCTAGAATAAATCATAGTTCTATGTGGTTTCAGAAGACTCTTAAAATGAGGTTTTGGTCAGGTTAAAAGACAGTTTAAGAAAAGAACTTTCAAGTTTTGCCCTGCTAATGATCAAGTAAAGCTTCTTGAGTATGAAAAGGGCTTTTGATAGCATGTTTTCCATCTCTCTAAAAGCCTTCTCTAAACTCTACCTGACACAAACGTGAATAAATTATATTCCTAGGAGAGTATAACTCATGAGGGAATTGGAGTCAAAGACCCGAGTCCTTTGTGGACTTTGGTATTGCTATCAGGAGTACTCAAGCATTATGATTATGGATAGTGGTTATAAAACCTTTGGGTTCGCACTCTTAGACAGAAGTGGTATGTCAGGTATTTGAGTATTTATGAGAAATGTTCGGTCGTAGAGGGAGAGTCCTGAAAGAGTAGAAGGCCTCCTTGTAGTTACTGAATAACTGAAGTAGTATTTAAATTACTTAGATTGTCAAATGGTGAAATACTCACTTTGTGGTTATTCAAATACTTACATTGTCAAAGGGTGACTCGGCTCCCTGGGCAAACTGAATGCCAAATGAAATCCAGGAGAAGACAGCTCCTATCCATAAGAGGATGGAAAACCCTCCCACCATCTGCTTGAGGAACTTAACAATTTCAGGAGTGGCTTTAGGAGGAGTGAGTGAGTTGGGACCGTCCCGAGCCAAAATCTCTGCTGCTCTTGCACTAGAGAGACCCTGCAAAAGTAAACAATGTGTTTAAAATGAAGTTACAGAAAACAGATTTTTGTCTCAACTCAGAACAAAATTTGCATGCTGTTTTTTCCTTAAACATTGCTTGTGTCACAGATCAGCTGCAGTAATCTGCATCTTTGATTTCCAAACTCTGTGATGTCAGGGTGGCTACTGTTAGTTATCTGCTGTGAAGAAACAGATATTTTTTTACTGGAGCATTGAATTTGGGGCTGTGTCCATTAGGAGTTTTCATTCTGTTGTTATCTCTAAAGTGTACCTGTACTAAGTGTTTGGAAAGCTGGGGAAAACCAGACACCAGTTCTTTTGCTGCTCTTTCTGCTTTTCCACCAAGGTGATGGTAGTTCTTGGGTTCCTTGGATTTCTTGTCTGTGCTCTGGCCATGTTGCAATGCTTTGATATTCCGATGTTAGGCGTCAAAGAGACTCGGGTGTAGTTTCTCAAATCTAGTGTTTCCTTGAAGACAAAATAATTTCCAGCGTACTCTCTTGCTATGGACTGTTACAGACACTGCCAGTGAAAAATTAATTGTAGTAAAATTGAAATATCAGATAAAAACCTTAGAAAGGCTGAGGTCCTGGTGCAAACTTTCAGAACAGTAGATCAGACTTCTTCAGACTTGAGAGGAACTCCAGTTTAAATCCAGGTCAGTGCTGCACGTTGACTTGCTGGGTTAGGCTTTATTGGGAGTTAGCGTATCATACTTGTGCATGCATCCACATATACATCTACGCATGAGTCTTTGAATGTTTCCCTACTGCTTCTGGGAAGCTTTGGGCAAGCCAGAGGCAAAGTAAGGCAACGGATTCAGGCAGATTCTTAATGATGCTCTATGGACTTACTTTGTTAACGCTTGTACCATACTTTTCCTCCAGTTCTGAAGCGCTGAGTTTGTGGTCATCCTGGATTCCAAAAGAAAGAGAAAATGACAGTGAACAGAATGTCAGGCTGTTGAAAAATTTATTTCAGGGATCTGGAGAATGTTCAGACTGCCTGGATCTGGGACTGTGGATCCAGTTCCTAGTATGGCGTCCCACTTTCACGCATAGACAATATGCAATTTGCATATTGATAAGCAAAATATCTTCCACTGAAAGGTAATGTTTTCATTGGATTTTTAGAGTACTTTTGTAAATAGCTCCCCCCTCCAGCAAATCTGTCACGAGAACAGAGTGGTGTTTTCATGTTTTGCTGCTTGCCACAAAAGTCTGTGCTGCTTTTAGGTAAATAGTTCCGCTTTACATGCTACAGGACTCCAGCATTCAGTGCCGTAGCCAGTAAGTTGATAGAAGAAAGGGCATGGTGTCAGTAGCATATGTGTGACAACAATCTGCACTTGATTGACAAGGTAGATTATGTGAAATTATTCACCACAGTCTTGCAGAAAGAAGCAGCAGGTTCTAACCACAGTTGAAAAGGGTGTGGGAGAAGGAACTCTCAAAGCTCTTCTCCTTTCTCTGCAATGACACCGCTGTGGTATCATTGACCTAATTATATCTTGTGCCAAACTGAGATTTAGAAGCCAAGAATTTGAGAGATCTCTCAGTTGTTTTCACAGAATGATTCATTGGTACTTGGATGAGTCACTTAACTTGTCTGTGCTTTGGTTTCTCTTTGGAAACATGAGAGTAATGTCACATCCCCTGGTGGCAAGGGAAGACACGGTGAGAATTATTTAAGTAGTACTGGGTAGATCTGGGAAACGTGATGGGTAAACTGATGGCTTATTTTGGGGTTTCCTTCCCTTTGAAATACCTCCTAGCCCATAAGTAGCCTCTCCTTTGAGTTGCTCTGAAAGCAATTCAGAGAAGTGGTCAGTATAATCACCTTCATTTTTCAGATTGGGAAACTGAAACGTATAGAGAGGAAGCAGCTTTTCCAAGATCAGTCAGCAGGTCAGTAGCAAGCCAGAAGTAAAATACGGGTTTCTTGAGCTTAGCGCACTATCCTTCAAGTGCAGCGCAGTTAGTTTTGGGGGAAAAACCTCTGCTTAAAGCTGAGGCATGCCTTTAGATCTACTAGAAATGTCTGGAGCAAAATGTTGTGCTTCGGCCTTTCACTCTGTTGCCTGGCTGACTGTGCGAGTGGCAGTTCAGAGGAAATACTGATCACGGTTATTCTGTCTGGGGAATAACTTCTCTTTGGGAGATAATGTTCTGTACCATCGATGGCTTAACTAAGCCAGAATCGTTCTTTCACTCTAGGTTTTAATGCTGCACAACTTTTTTCTGGCACACTTGGGGAGGGTGAGGAAGTGAATCCTTCCCTGTGTTAGGTTTTTTAGTGCAGCATGTCTTCTGTTAAAATGACAGGGCACTGGCATTTCACTGCCCTTCACTGGACTTCATTCAGACAGTGGGCAGAGGCTGTCCTGCCAGGTGTAATGGGAGCTTAGCAACACTCACCAGCTCCAGTTCTTTCTTAAGGTCTTCTGTCGTCTTTTTTTTCTTGTTGCCTTTCAAGTCTTTGTACTTCTCCTCTTCATCTCCCATCTCTGTTTTTTCTAGATCTTTTGTCCCGTAGATCTCAACTGAGTAAACATCAGACTTTTTCTGTAAAAGAAATAAGGTTTTGGCATTGTGAACATCTGCTGGGACTTGAAGGAAGCAGTAACAATTACTACAAACAACTCTAACTCTGACAAGTCTACTTTTTTTAGACAAGCTACAAATTGCTACTGTCTCTTTCTCCTGGCGACTTAAGAGTGCTAGTTCCTGTCTTATCCTGAGATCTCTCCAGCGTACCTTACAGCAATCGTGGTCAGGTCTTCAGCAGATGTAAATTGCAGTGAATCCTTTAGAGATGTGCAACACTTTTAGTAGTTCATGGTCTAACGCAAAGTGTAAGAACACTGCCCCAGTATCTCAGCATTACTACTGAAAACCGTTAAGTCATCTGTCAGCTCCAAAGAAAAGATTGATGTAAAAGCTAAAGATTTTTAAAAGGCAAGAGGAGGAAAAAAATAGTCCTTGAGAACTTGCCTGTTTCTGGAGCTTTTTAGATACATGGCTTCAAGATTCAATTTTATTTTTTAATTAAAATTAACACATGTTTATATTTATGCATTTGCACTTGATCACATAGTGAGAAACAGAGGCAAACACCATACCGATAGCCCAGAAGAAACAAGTCTGTTTTTTTTCACCTCGAGCTCAGAACTGACAGGGAGTTAGCAATCCCTTCACTAATACAGGAAACTGTTAACCTAGGGAAGCTGCCAAAGCTCTGATGATGTGGGGGTTTTGATTGATAACTTGGGAAGGGTGCTGTTTCCTAACTTTCAAGTTAATACTGTAGTCTGAAGGGCAAACTTCCCGTGTTGCTAATTTACCAGCTGCTATAATCATAACGTTCCAGATCCTAATTGTCTTGTAAACGACATGCCATGCCTTGGGAGAACTATTGGTTGACCCCATTTTAGAGGCTTCCTTACAGATTAACCGTCAGAGAGAGTCATACTGGATCTTATCTGATGGTGTGCTTTGCTAGGGGGACAGATGAGCTTGAAGGCTGCTGCTGTCTGTCTAATGAGTACTGATGCACTCTGCAGGGCATTTATCAGTGTCTGGTCTCCTGCAGAGGTAATATTTTGGATGGGTTGAGAGTAGACATCTTAATAACATATAGACTAAACCAGAGAGCTTAAGTAATGGAAACAAGAAAAAAAAAAAAGGCTTGGGACATCTTATTACTTAATACTATTCTGAACTCATAAGTGGTATTGTGTCCTCAGATGCCCTTGAATTAGAGAAGTGTTGAAGTCTGAACATTTGTATCTTAAGGAAGGGAAAAAGCTAAGTGCTGGTGAGTAGTTTGGGGAGTTAAAAGTCTGAAATCCTTTTCCTGAAGCACTTGTATTTGCTTGGTGATACATATCCAAGATAAAGGACGTGTTTGTTACGAAAAGTTCTGTTTTTTCTGTCTTGCCAAAGAATCACAATCTGGTTTATCTATTGCAATTTTCCCTTCACCTTCCTCCTCCTGCTCCTCGTCCTCCTCCCTTTAACTATCCCACCCAAAAATCTGTTCAGCTTTTCAAATCCCCATAAAGTAGAGAGACCAGGACAGAAAGAAAATAGCTATCTATTGTGGGAACTTAGCAGACAGAGAATAATAAAGAAAATCAATGAATTTAGTAAAAACTATTGATCCACTTCTGTGCGTGATCTATGTTTAACCTTTAACTTGCAGATTTTCATAGAATCTGAGATTTTGGCATTTGCAAAAGGGATAGTGTTCATGAAACGGTTGATTACGAAACTAGCCAGTCCTAGAATTCTTCCCTATCCAATCTGATCTCTTTACTTTTTAGGATTAGAGATGCATACCCATCTACAGTGAATAATTTAGTTGTTACACTGGATGCCCAACAGTGTCTAGTGTTAGTTCTATTTTTCACCTGGCTCATATTTATAATATATTAAAACTTAAATTAATGCTTGTTCTTAAGAAGAAACACGTATGCAGTAGCGGCAATTCCAGGAACAGTGTACTCACCTTTACCATCTTGGTGACTTTATTCCTTTCCTGATGGAGTGAAACAGCCAAGCCAAAGTCTCTGGATGAAAAGCAAAAGCCCAACTGGAGAATGAAGTAGCTCAGAGCAGTTTCAGCTGTTGGAGTGCAGAAGCTCACAGAGGTTGTAGTTCCCTCTCAGCTGGCAAGCAGACGTTAGCTGGAATCCTGCTTGCACTTCGGCATCCTTCAGGCAGGACAAGTTCTTTGTCCAGAGCCTGTGGAGAAAGAGCACTGTTTGCTAGTGCTTTATAAATCAGCATCTTGTGCTGCCACTCCACCCCTCCCCTTCCAGGTCCAGCCCATCTTCTGTTTCACCTGTAGTAGGTGGAAAAATACCACAGTAATGGGCATGTGGGTTTCAGGTCAGATAGTTTCTAATTATTCCTTTGTAGTGTTTGCTCACAACTAGGGAACGGGTGTATTATTCATCTTGCTAGAAGCAAAGAGTTTCCTTCAGAGACTTTCCAGCACCAGACTCCCCTTCTGATTTCCAACTGTCATGGACACGTGTGGTGGGGTAAAGGAAGTCTGTGCACATTTTGTCTTGCCTGCTTACATGATGTTCTCTTTGCCTGCCTAGGGTCCCTAAAAGTCAGATCCCTGCCCTGTTTGGGTGCTAAAGGGATTTAGTGGAGTGGTGCTCCTTCAAGCCTCTTAGCTTGGACTTTGCTTTTAACTCTGGAATTGCATTTGTTGAGGTTTTAACCATCCTTAGCTGAAAAGCACATTTCGTGGTGCGTTTTCAGCAACAGTGCTCACCTGAACAGCTTGTTCAAATTGTTCATCTTGCACCAATTGCCAGCTTCCATACAGGAGTGATAATGAGATTTATGACACTTTTGATACCTGGAATATCTCATCACCTACAAGTAAAGTTAACTTCTTATTCACCTCTGAAATTTAACTGACCAAACCTAAGTCAAATATGGTGAAAGATTTTCTGTACTTTAACGTTATCTGGGGGAAGACTGTCTTTCCATCTGTCTGACAGAACTGGTCTCACTGAACAACACAGCATTTCAGCAGCTGGTCTTTTACATTATATAATTCACAAGCTTCAAATTGCATCATTTGAGGTGCTGTGAGGTACCACAGTCGCTACCAGATGACTCAAATTGTGGTGAGAGATAAAACATGTTAATGGAGACAACTAATGTTAACCGTTTCAAGCCATATGTATAAGCTGCTCATGTTGGGAAGGCAACCAAGAATCATCCTTTACTACTTAAACAGGAGCATGAATAAATTCACGTTCAAATCACAGGCAGGTTTCCAATGATACAAGTATCATACCTTCTTAAACAATGCTTATATTAAAAAGCACAGCTGTTTCTGCTTCTCAGTTTATGTGTATTGGTCTTTTTCCATGGTATTCTTTAATCTTAGAAAGTTGCGCAAGATACGGAAGTTTATCTGGAAAGGTTTCGTGTTCAGTTTCTGCTGTTGATTGTTTTGGGAACTGGATTGTGTCCTGGAGCTTGAATATAAACCTTTTCATCTGTATATAAGTATTGGAGATTTCACATTATGTGTCATATGCAAAAGCAGTAGTATATTGACTATATCCAGTGAATCCGCCTGTGTCGTGTGTTACCCGTTGCTAGATTGCCCTCTCAGTTGCTGGAAAAGATACTACAGCAAGATGCTCAAGAGGTACAGTGTGTGCATTTGACATCAAACTAGACTGCTGAGGCTGGAAGGGAGGGACATGTGAAAGGAAACATGGACTTGGAAATAGGGAAATGCCTTCCAGGAATGCGGCTGCATTGTCCATCAGATCTGTTGGTAAAGCCAGTGGGCTGGAAAACAGCATACTTCATCTTGTTCGTTTAGAACTTTTAACTGGGAACTGAGATTTATGATCCAGTGGTGAAGAATAGCTGGTAGATGGAAAGCAAGAGTGTGTATCATGATATCCTGCTGTTCACAGATTTGTAAAAATAACTACCCTGTGCTTTTTAGTAATGGTTTGTGATTTAGAATGATATCCAGGTCATTGGACAGTTTTTGCGTTTGTCTTCTGTAAATCATGACTACTTCTGCCTGGGGATAAATGTTAGAAATACAAATTGGAAAAGCGTTGGGCAACAAAGTACCCCGTACACCCGGGTCTACATGCAGTATTTACACTGACGCATCTGTCTTCTCAAAGGGTATGTTTTGTAGCAAATTAATTGAACTGGGAAAGCCCTATAGACGGTACTGTAGCTTAAGAATATTTACTAAGTACTGAGCCGGGTTTGCTGCTGACAAACGATCGGTCTTCAGCTGACAAGGTCAAAGTGCAAAATTAATGGTCAAAAGTTCTGTGGCAGAAGTTTCATTAATTTTGTCCACTGAAGGGAATCATTTTCTTGTGAGTTAGAAAATAAAGATGAGAAGCACTAATAAAAGACATCTCTCTTGTTCCCCGTGAACCAACGTGCTGTGCTTGGACAGCATAATATCCCACTGCTGGGAGAAATTGTCCTTGTTAACAGTAGTTACTTGCCTCTGATCTTATGGTTTGTCGTTTGGCCCTGCTAAAAAGGTACCAGAAATAGAGCCCACATGAGAATTCGGGCTGCGGTTCTGGACAAGTGCTTGTACCCAGCTGAGTGCTGCCAGCAAAGCACTTGTGCCTGGCTTTGGCAAGACTTGGCGTGTGCAGAGAGGAATATGCTTGGGTCTGTGCCAGAGAGCTGTGATCATCACATGTGCTAGTGCGTCTCGACATTCGGAGCTGAGCCCTGTTCAGAGGGTAAAATGCAGGAGTATTGTTCTGAATTCTAAAAATCAGTCTAGAAAAAGAACGTGTCCCCTGTGCATTGTTATGTCTCTCGCACTTCTTCACCAGATTTAAGGCATATTTTGACCCTATTCTGAGTTCCTGTGTCTGCATGCGAGTCCTGTAAGAAGACAGCCAGGAGAATGCTTTGCTGTTATTTGACACAAGGAGATCGCACTTCTTGAACTGTAGCATGTGAAGACTGCAGGTTGCTGATACCTGTGTTCAGATTCTCTAATTTGTTCAGGTTGTTGAAGCACAGGTGTAGATGTTTTTAAGGGCTTTTGGAGTAGGGAGAAAATCACACATTTGCCCGCGATTTGCCTTTGAACTTTGATGTTATTTATATGCATCCTATCTTGCATGAAGTGGGGCCTGCATTAGCAAAAATGGCAGCATGCAGCTTTAGAAGTGTCTGAAGACACAGGAGTGGGTGGTCGATCTATACTTCAGTTTGCTTTTCCAAGGTGTGGGGAGAGCTTGCTGCCTTTCCTGAGGGAGAGCCAGCAGAGGGAGCACAGCAGCCTCTGCGCTTAGTGCTTTCCCTGTGCGTTCATCCCAGCAAAAAGAAGATTTCAGAGAACACAGTGTGTGTCTGTCTTGGTGTCCTAGCACAGGCCTATATCTCCAGTGACAGAGAACGGGTTTGGTGTTTTTTCTTTGAGGCCAAGGGTAAAAGAAAATGTGAACTTCAGGTGAGTTTTGTGGTGCTGAAATCATCTTTCAAAGGTGAGATAGAACTGCATATGAGCTAGGCACGTACTGGCAGGAATGTACATGAGCTGTGTGATTTCCTTGTCCCCCAAGTAGCCTTTAAAACAGGGCTTTGCAGCCAGCTGTCCCCAGTGGCAGGCAGCCTGTCAGCGAAGGCAAATAGAAGGGGCTGAGAATGCATTCTGGATCCATCCATTAGCAAAGGTGGGAAGTTCTGAGGATTCCATGTTTCCTTACTCAGTGGAGTGGAGAAACTCCCCTCTCAGCAGAGAGTAAAGCTAGTGCTAAATCTTGTCTCTTTTTCCTTCTTAATTTAACCCAAAGATGTTAAACCATAATTCACAGGCCGTAAGTGATGAACCAAGCACGTGCATAGAGCTCTCAGGAGCCAAATTAAAACAAAAGCTTAGGCGATATTTTGACACTGGTAATGTAGGCATCGATTGTAAACCACTCCGTGTCGGAGTGCCTACAGCATTCATCTTCCAGTGATTGGGGAACTGCGCGTTCTGTAGTACTGTATGGAGTTCATGGGAAGGTATGTTTCTGTGCTTTTTTTGTAGTTGTCCTTTCTTGTTAGTCAAAGACGAGTAGGAAATTATGAGGAGCAATAGGCTTAATTCCCAGCTTTTAAGGTGGTATTTTAAATGGTGAACTATAGTGTGCCTTACTATAAATACCATGCTGACTTGATATCCCTAGGGACTTGGCGCAGTCACCGCAGCTGTAGTCTGTTTCAGTGAAAGTGTTATCTCAGTTTTACAAAGCGATTTGGCCTACCCTCACACTTTTGAAGCTAAAATACTGCTGAAGCGAGTTTTGTATATCTACAAAGAGATAACGCGGATGAAATGTCTTGTTTCTTACATATATTTCAATGTATCATTTATTTGTTCACATCATCTGAAGAAGAGCTAGTTAGGCATGGGGGAAGTGACTGGTCTTTGCATCTCTAGTCCTTGTTTAGAGTTTCTGCTGAGATTTCTGCAACAGCACAGTCATTTGTATTTGGAGAACTGCTCATTCAAACCATTTTCACGTTTCGTCAAGAAGCCATGACTATCTCTAATACGTCTGAAGTCATACTGGGTTACTTGAAATAGTGTGCTACGGAGGTGTGTCTGTCAGGGCATACTGTCAACTGCTGAGTTCGTTGCTCTCTGCCTAAAGAAAGTTCAGAAAGATAAGAAGTAAAACCTGAACATTTCTTGTGAAGGTGGGGGGGGAGTATGTTACTCAGAAGCAATCTTCTGTTGAAACTTTCTGTCTCTGAGGAAGAAAACAGAAGCCACAAGCAAGTCATAGTATCTAGGACTTTCTTATTCTTCCTGATATTTTATCTTCCTGCTTCCTAGTGCTATTAATATGAACCATTACTGAATTCGTATTGAACGTGGTATAAAAACAGTAAGGAAAATTGATCCCCTTTGCAACTTCCTGGCGCTGTGCAAATGTACAGTCAGGACTGGAAGCTGGTGTGGAAGTACAGTGTAATTTTCTTCTTTAAATATAGTGATAATTCCAACATTTCATTTGCAATTATAAATGATTTATAGGAATTTATAAATTCTAGTCTTTCTTTCAAACAACTGCTGTCTTGATGCTTTCATCCTTCTTAGGTAAAACAATACATTTTTCCTTTTAAAATGTTGTCTGGTGTGCTGGTAATGTGCCAGACCAGTGCATCTAGAACTTGCGGGGCCAACCTGTAGTTTGTGGTCTGAAGCTACTCTTCTAGTCCGACACACCCAACCTCACTCCTGCCAGACATCAGAGCCTGTCGAGTGGCAGAGGCAATCTAACTCATCCAAGACAGGATGAAAAAGGGACAGTTAGAAGAGGGGTGTGAGTATGGGACTGTGTATAGCTAGAGCTGGAGACTTGGGAACAGAAAATGGAGAGTAATTTGGAGGTAAATTTGCCACAGAGCATCTATGCAAATGTAGGCAAGGAAGCTTTGGGGTAGACTCACTTGTAAAATACACGGTATGTGTGTCGCATGTTTCAAGTAATGCTGTCTAGAAACAGCAGTCTGTGGTCAGCAGAGGTTTCCATACCCAGCCTTTGGAAGCATGTTGTCCAGTATTTGTCAAAAGTCACTTTGAGTGGGCAAGAATTATTTTCCAATTTCATGTGGAAACAAGCGTTATTTGGCAAAGATGCTCTTTTGCTTAGAATATTTTGGTCCTGTGTCTTTTGGGTCTTTTAGTGATGAAAAACAGGTCATTGCAGTAATGTGGCTGCACAAGTAACCGGCAACTGATACAGCGGGACTATATGTTGACTAGCAAGAAGTTCTCACTGGAAGATGGCTGAGGTGTCACAGCCAGATGTTTACTGTCTGGATGACCTCTATTGGAAAGTGATTAAAAATGAGTCAGTTGGCTGAATGTGGGTCGTTGGAACGAATAATGGGTTTTTTGTACCCTGTGATGTCCTTGCATTGCTGCGATGTCACCTGTGAGTTCTGCTAACTGAAAATGACACTTTGTGAGCACGGAAGTGGCGAGTGTTTCAGCTGAGAATGCCAAGATGCTGGCTCACAGCTTGCAACAGCTGCTAGCAGAGCAAGTCAGGATCTCTAGTCACAGCTTGCAGGCTGAGACTGACAAAGTGATGGCTCATGGTTTACAAGAGCCGACAGCCAGCGAGCATTGCTGTGATACAGACTGACCTCTGTGTTCGGTATTCCCATCTGTAGCAATGCTCGCAGATTTATAGGCAGGAAGCAAAGTTTAAATGGCCAATAGTTGAAAAGGATGTTGAAAGCTGTGGGCTTCAGTGGCTCAGTGGAAGAAAAGAGTAAACCATGTTTAAAAGTGGCTGGATTTAGACTATTTTTTCATTTTGCCTTTGCATTCCCAGATAAGGGGGAGGATTGTGTAGAGCTGCTACCAGAGCAGGCAGGGTGGTAGGCATCTATTGAAGCATTAACAGAGAATGCTGTGTCCCCCTCTTCTTTTTTATTTTTCCTTTACATGTGATATCATTGCAGTGGAATTCTGTTGGCTGTTTTAAAAGATGGGGAGAGAGGGAGAGCATTCTCTACTCAATTTATCATACCTTTTGAGGTATTTCAGAGAATCTGTATGTATCTCACTTTTCATTTGTATTTCCTTCTGAAACTCTGTTCTTTAGCAATAATGGTCACATTTGTGTCCTTGAGTAAAATTCAGAGAAGTTTTCTGGGGTGAGAGAAAATGGTCTTGAAATAGTTCAGGCTGTTACACACCCAGCATGTTTGAGCTGTGATATGAAATTGCAAACAGCATTTAACCTGTGGAATTTGAAAATCACATGGGTTCGTAGGGAGCGCAGAGCAGAGTGAAATCTTACCCGCTCAGACCTTGCACTCAGCCTTGTACAGAAAATAGTTAGGGTCAAGAAAAACTTGTTTCATATCTGTCAAAGCCACCTGAAGGGGCTTGGCCAAGTCTCCATGCCCTTACCACCAGTGCCTCTGCTCTGGTCCCACACCACCCTTTGTGCTTGTAACCCAGTGTCTCGCTTCAGGGTCACACAGGCGGTCTGAGATGTTGCAGGAGGGAGATGAGCAATTTGAAATGTGAAATGCAGAACTGGAGAAATTGCCGGTGCCATGGCATAGGGCCTTTGCACGATGAGCGCAAGAAATGCACAGTGCCAATTCTCACCAGTTTCTAAAAGCCCAGCAGTTTTGGTTGTGCACTGCGAATGTAAGGTACTTGTGCTTCTGCTGTAGGTCTGTACGCGTGGAGCGGTGGCCGTCAAAGGGAGAAACGGCCTTAAAGAGAGGAAGGAGCCTGTGCATCTCCTCAGAGCCTTCTACAAAGCTGGCGAAGGTGAGGCACTCTGCCTCTGCCTGTACCGTTGCCATCACCTCCCTGTACATGAACGCCGAAGAGTTTCACCTTGCACTTTCAGTCTTGGGGCAGTTAATGCTGTAGGAAAATCCAGCCTTACCTTTCACCTACTCTCCTCTTGGGAAAAAACCCTTGACTTTGATATACACTGGACATACATAAAGTTATAGGATTAGGGCTTGGCTAGCAGTGAATTCACTAGTTTTCACAGTCTTTTTGACTTTAGAAGTGGCTCAGGATAGCATGGTTAATGTTTTGAAAAGCCAGTCTATTCACAAGGAGTGCAAAGTTTTGCTAGATCCAAGATGTACTTAAGTGTTTTGTAGTCTTGTTTTAGTGAAGCATTTGTATTTAACAGTTCTGAAATGTTGTCTTCAGTAGAAAACGTTAGCTGAGTTTAGAGTTCTCCATATAGCTCTTCTTTTAGAAGTCGTGTCTGTGGTATTTGTTTTTACTGTGCTTCACTTGAGGAAGGTCACAGGACTGGCCCTTTTTAGTATCATACTTAAAGGCATTTGTAAAATGCCCCTAGTTAGTAAGTAGTAACACCTATGTGTTAGTTGGGGGGTTTTTCATCAATAGATCTAATAATAATTGGCAAAGGAGGTCAGGAGCATCATTGCCACTTTACAGATGGAGGAGATGAGTCACGGAGAGGCAGTGACTTGTACAAGATCAACCAGTAAATCTGGGGTCCTAGCTGAGTGTCGTGTCAGCTTGGTGCAGTGCCGCAGCCCCCCAAGAAGTGGTTTTGCCTGTTCTGTTTTCGGGCTGCTGCCTCAAGCGCTGATGGAATAGGGTGGGCTCCCAGCATTATTGTGTAAAGGGGGGCAGGGAGGACTGCTGTTTGCTAGGGGCAGCCTGCTCTAGGGCTTTTGCAGCTGGTGGTCTCCACAATCTGAGTGCTTCTGTAGTGAAATCAATAGCAGCAGTAGGGTCCCAGTGAAAGGCTGAGACCTGACTTTTTTTGCTTGCTTGATTTGTGTGTGTCCTTTCCCCGTATAATTTGCTGGATAGCTGCAAAACATAATAAGATCTCCATAATAAGATTGCCTAGGATGGGATACAGCTCATCTAATTCAACTCTGAGGCTATGCTAGTCACTCGGGTTGTCTTTGTAGCCAAAAGGAAGAAAGAAGCACCTCCAGACAGATTAATCTCCTTCGCGTTAGGCGTATGTGAGATAATAATTACCCTGTAGCAGCAACCTGTTCTTTGCCTGCATAAAGGAGCAGCCTGGAAGAATACTTCAGACGAAATACCTAGCTTTTAGGGGAAATGCATCCTGTCCTTAGGAACAAATGCATGTAGATGAGTCCAGATTACATGTTTTGAATATCAAAACAAGCATTTCCCAAGCTTGCTTGGTTGGGTTTGGCTTTTGTGTACAGACATGTCTGCACTAGTCGCAGATGTGAGCATGCGTAGTCCTTGGGCTTCCTTTTAGCATGTTTTGCTAGGAGCTGAGCTTCAGTCAGTCACACTGATTCGCCATGGCGAAATATTTGCTGTTAGTGCCCATTTTTACCAGAAGAGGATCTTGCAAGTCTCATCAAGTTTTGCAGCAGGAGTTGATTATTCCGAATGTGTCTGGGGTGAGATGGTTTGTGAAAAAGCTAACTATGAAGGAAAGGTTCCCTATGTCACCAAATCCATGTTCAGCATGCAACGTTTTATGATGCGTAAGTAGCTGGTGGCTGAGATCTGTCACGAGTTACATGTGGGTAAGCACGATGCAGGAGGCTGTTCCTCTCCTGGGGCAAATGCCATGAGCTCCATGTCTTTCTCTCGAAGTGCACGAGAGGAATCAAAGGTGAACAAAGATGCAGGAGATGCTCTGAACTTAGTAAGGCAAAGGACTGTCCAGTGCAATATATGCTCATACACTTGATAACCCTGTGAAAAATGGACAAAGCAGGGGGGAACTGGGACATCCTCTTAAATGAGCTTTATTACTTCTTCCGGGCTGCTGTGCAGCCTGTCTGCAGAGCTGTCCTTGCAGCATGAGTATCAGGGGCGTGTGAAGTCTTGAACTTGAGCTTCATGCTTTGGAAGTCAGTTTTGGTATTGTGATACTCTTATTCCAGGTGCTTTCCAGGATAGTGTGAGGGAGATGGGAGTGTCACAGCGTAACTATACCCTGCAACACAGGAGGCAGGCAGGGCAGAGACCGCTGGGCTGCTGGCAGATGAGCTAGCTCCAGAGCTGGAAGCAGCATAATCACATCAGCACTGTGCTTGTGTTAATAAGCTCTGCTGCATCATGGTATAATTGCTATTTGCATAGCACTTTGCAAATATGAAAGCATTGCTTAAATGCAAATGATAAATAGGTTGGCTTCCAGCCTGCCTGTATAGCTTGCCCTCTCGGCTAATTAGGCAGTTAGATGCTTGATATGAATGTAAAACAAAGGATTGAATCAAATATCTGTTTTACCGTTTGGTTCTGACTAGACAAGCTTATTCCTCTTCAAACGTGTAGATGGGCTGTGAAACTATTTGAGCTTCGAGAACTGTTAGTAGAGGAATGTGTAGCAGTTTGGGATCTTGGTCCCACAAATGAAGGCACTAAACGCCCTGGAAACAGCCGTGCTCTGGTTTAGTTAATGTGAGCCGTTGTGTGATGAGATTTACAGTGCTTAGTGCCGTAATGTTAACTTTATTGGAGTTTTCATCCTTCTTGGTGTCGATGTGAATTTAAATTTGGGAATGTGCATAGCTTAGTTACTGTCTTGGGCTTTTGTTGGACGCTAGCCATGTGCTTTTTAGCGACAGTAAACTCCATCTTTGTCTTCTCATGTAATTGTTTTAAATTGTAATGCAGTTTTGGGCAGGCAGCACAGTATACACAGATAATGCATTCAGGATGATTAGAAAAGTTCCAAAATGGGTATTATTCATTTCTCCTATGGAAAATTTAATCGTGGCAAATTAAAATACATGAGTTAGTGTTTTCTTCCTTGGAAGTGAAGCTGGATACTTTGCTATTTCACATGCGCATGATAATACTTTCTTTTTAGCTATTTCAGAACTCTGAAAATTTACACTACTTGGCAAAATGAGGCTTTGTGTTCACAGTGTGTGGGAATTTAGGCTGCTGCATCATTTGGAAATAGATTACTCTTTAACATAATGTATTTTAAGATTAGTAATTTCAAAAGTTTCTGATCATCCATTAAAGAGAGCAGCTCCCTGGAACAATGTCTGTTTTTATCAGGTTATTGCACAAAATCAGCATTGCATTCAAATACTATGGTCTTGCAGTATCATCATAAAATATATTGTTTAGCTGCTGAAGTGATACTAGAAAATGAGTACCGTTTAATCACAAAGTGAATGCATGTGAAACCAAACATTAGAAAGGAAGAATTATATCCTATGCTAGTAGGAAACAAAGACTAAAATACAAGAATGAAACAGTTTTGCAAAGGCCGCCAAAATTCAGAAAGGGAAAATAGCATCATAAAGAAAATCAGTCTTAATAAATTACCAGTCCTGTGGGAATTGTCTTGTACGCTGAAAAGCAGTTCTGTGTTTTTCTTCTGACCAGAATGATTAATGGACTGAGTCTGCCAAAGGTAGCGTGTTTAAGCAAAATGTAAGCACTAAAAATGAAAGCTTAGTATTTTTGCAGCTGCTCATCGTGAAATTGGGCTCTCTAAGGAAGAGGCAAAAATGAGAATACTTGTAAAGGAAGCTGGATCAGTGAAATAAAGTGGTTTAACTTTGATCCATCGGAGGAAACTGGTGGAAGCACATCAGAAAGGTATATTATCCCCAGATAAGCTCCTTGCTTATGCCCTCTCCCCCAAAATCATCTCAGCTACCTTTGTCGCTTGACTGTGGAATTAAAATAAGGAGCCTAGCCACTGCAGGTTTTTCCTCTAAGCATAGATTTGACATACTGGATTCAGTCTCCTCCTCTGAATTGCCCCGTAAGGTTTTGTCTTTCTCCATGGGCTCTATAAAACCTAGTATAGCAACAGGAGAAGTTTATCTCTGTTGGTGCCTTGAAGGTGCTGCTGCTCAGTACCCATTTGCCTTTTCTTCTGACAAAAATACTGTCTGCCTTCAGACGCGTCCCTCTTTGTTACCAGCTGCCTCACATGCTTTTGTGATAACTTGCTGTACAATTGTGCCTGTTGCAATTAAGCTTTAATCTAGTATAACATCTAGTTTGTCAACTGGAAGTAATTTGTCCTACCCAATATTTGGATGTACTGTTTGCCAGTTAAAAAATCTAAAGGCTGGTTCCCCTTTGGCATATGTTGGAGCAGCACTGCTAAAATGTGCAGTGTATGAGAGAGGAAAGCCAGGCGTGCGTCCAGAGTTTCTAGGTGAATCAACCCAAGTCCCATGAGCTTTGACGTAGTCGTGCTTTTAAGCCACACGGATGCTCTTCAGCATTCCAGCCTCCTGCAGGACGTGTCGGTGATGGATGGCCTTTTGATTTACACAAACCCTACTGCCCAGGAAGAACAAGTTGTAAATCAGTACTTGCAAATGTGAGATGAATTAATCCCTTTTCTGTTGAAGAAGGTGGCACGTAAAGGTCTATCAGGTACACTGCTCTGGAGAAACATATGATTTATATATGCTTGTCTTCCTCATGGACATGAGTCAGAAGCTAAGGAGTTTCAGTCCAGCGAGGAACCGAGTAGCTGTTTTAAGTTGCTATACATTCTTGATTTCTCCTGAGAGGGAGATAGAAGGGCTGAACATCTTAGCTGATATCACTGATATCGCAAACGATAATCTGTGGGGAAGAGAGTATCAGCAGATTGAAAATCACAAGCCTAGACTGCAACAAGCCAACCAGGTAATGGCTAAACATTGTCCCATTGCTGGGGGTAGATAGACTCCGACTCCCCTGCGGCTGGCACTGTTCCCGTCCCTTTTGTGGCGGTGTCTGTACTGCGCTTCTGACGTAGTTTTTCATTTTATGTTTCCAGACTATTAAACAATCTTTAGGTGGAAGTTTTGCTTTGTAAAGTGCTCTGTTCATACAATGCGGTTTATAGTGGTGCATCGGTAGTTATTTGCAATCTGGAGGTAGGTTCTGAAGCTCTGAAACTGCCCATCGTGATTTGGTTGTCAAAACCATGGAAGCGCTGCCTGTGTAAAACATGTTGCTTTGCAATTGTACATCTGCCTTGGACATGTGAGTGCCCTGACCATACGAAGTCTGTTAAGTGGGCAGAGATCCTTTTGCAGTCGTGGTAAGCGTGAGTGTGGATTTTCTTGTCCTATGCGCACTTTACCTGGATTTTTCCTTTAGCAAAAAACGTGGCTGTAATACTAGCATATTGGGCAGGAGAGGGAGCTTTCACTTTTGGGTGTCGCATCATTGGTTGTGATTAATTCCTTTGGTTTTGTGAGAGTGTGGGGTGTCATTGCATTAGAAAGCATGTTTGTGGAGATAATCCACTTATCAGGGCAAGAGCACATTCTCTCTCTGCTAAACAACAAATTAGATCTTTCCTTACCAAGAGAGATAATAAGGGATATCCTAACTGAGAGGAACAGAGGCGGCCACGGCATGAAGCTGACAAGATCAGAAACAAAAGTAGAAGCAGGAGACGAAAAATGCATTTATTGAAGAGTGGCTGCAAAATACCAGTGGTCTACTGCAGCAACTCATTCATCAAGGGAATTTGGCTGTGCCTTGCTATAATCTAAATTGAATCTAATTTAGATTCCAAGCAAGGGATGGGAATTCTTTCCTGAACCAAAACAAGTCTTGCCACCTCCTACCTTTGCATTACTCATTCCTTAATTTGTTTGGGTTTGTTATATAGGACACTCAGGAAGAATAGCTTAAAGCTGTGTGTGCCCGTGCTCAATCTGATATTATAATCACTGCTTTGCTGTACATTGGGTTGATTTTTGATGCAGTTACAGCACCCAGAGCTGGTAATGTGCCTCTGCATGGGGCCCCCAGGAACTTAGGCGTGAACATCTTTCTCTTCTTTCCTGAGCACTGAATTACTTATACTGCTACTCGACATAGTCTGGGCAGTCCGCTACAGTCTTGGGCTCAAGCAGTTTCTCAGTTTTTTATTCCAAAAAATCAGCTCTGTTCATGCCTACATACATTAATCGAAACCATCCTGGAAGAAGGGACTGGAAGATAGTTTTCCTCATTTTTGAGATATCATGCTTGCTGACCTACTTTCTGTCCTTGCATTATAAGTTGACAAACAGCAAAACTCGGCCTCCTAGTTTGTGTGTCTGGGAAGACGAAATCGCCTAATTCCTTCCCTGAGGTTTGTCAGGACTCCCAGCACTTGAACTGAGGTTCAGACTGTGCTCAGGGCCATGACAGCAAACAGTCTTTATTCAATAATGTATTGCTGATTCCCTCAGACAATGTGCGCTGTGTGTTTTCTGAGACTCTTTCCTGAGGAGTGAGAGGAGATGAGATTTCGGCATTGATTCCGGTAGAGACTTCGGTAATACGGGACATGTCAGGACGCTGCCTTGGAGCGTGTTCCAAACCACCGTGCTGCCTCACAGTTTTTGAACTCCCTGCCTGATTCTTTGACGTGTGCTCCTCAGTGTCTCACCTCCCTCACTTCTAGAAACCCATCCCACTTTTGAGGTGTTTGCTTCCCTATGAATACTCTGCTGCCTTTCAGAAAGCTCCTGTGATCCTGTGGGTACGTGCTCCATAGTCTGATCACTGTCTCAGTACCATAAATCTTGTCATACCTACATATAAAGTTCCCTTACAACTGATTTGTCTCCTACCGATTCTGAACAACATGTGTAGATCTGCACAAAATGGTGAGCTGAGCAGGTTGATACACCCCAAAGGTAAAGAGGCTAGTTGCAAGTTCAGGCCGTGGACAAAACCTGCCTGCAAGCAGCATGAGAGCACACTGCTTTGGGGAACAGGAAAACTGAGTGGCTAAACAGGGGTGGCAAGAGTGGCTTGGAAGAGCCTGGGAGGGAACGAGAATCAAATGATGGAGCTGGGGGGGTATCAGGATGCCTCTTGATAATTTACTGAAAGAAAAAAGCAAATTCTTCATTCCCTGCAGAATCAAAGGTATGAAAAGGGTTAAATATTTACACTGAACCAGAGCGTTATGTAGTTTATATATCTGAAGTCTCAAGTGACGTGAGTTTTCTGTCATCTTTATCTTAATGCTCATCAGGACTGCGCACCCTGTTTTAGTATTGTTTGCCAGTTTGTACTTGCCAGCCTCTTTATGGAAAGTATTCTAAGCCATGGGAGATAGGTGGGTGATAAAATGCTTAGTAGCAAGCAGCTGGTAATGGGATTAAGGATTGTGGGAATGCTGCTTCCTTCCCACTTCCGAGAACAGCACCAGAAAACAAGAACCTCTATCACATGTGAACTGCACTCTAGACCGCTTCGGGCAAGGGCTGGGAAGCTTTGTTCTGGTTGCAGTAGGAAATTCCAGTCGAAGCCAAGACTGGGTTGGCCTCATTAGAGCAGGACACAGGCGGCAAAACATCTCCTGTCCCAAGATTCCTTTCTTGTTGCCGAGGTGAGTATTGGGGTCTGCTATTTAATGCATCCAGCCACTTTTCGTGATCCAGTAATTGTGCTGTCGTCTTCTACAACCTGCTTTAGTGATGCCTTGTACTCTCTTCTGATTTTTCTCTCTGAAGTTTTCCGTTGGCTGCTGCTCAGCACTTTGATGCAATTTAGCACATACATATCTGATGATACTACCGTTTTATTACATTTTGAGCTGACAAGAATTTGCAGCTTGGTGTTCAGGGAGATTTTTCAGGAATATAGAGACGCTTCATAAAACAGTAGTCGGTGGAACTGAAACTGATGTTTTTCAGACTCAATAATTACATTGGGTGGGGTCAGCATAATTTTTTATAAGTGTTTTTAAAAATAATTTTAAAATAGCTGGTAATAAGAAATTAGTAACTGACAGCCTTTATATGCAGCTGGTGAGCTTTTCTGCCTGCTCTGATTAACAGTAGGTAGTACTTTCCATTGCTAAGCCCGAGTTCTGCTCGGGTAGGCTGGGCCAGAGAATGGTGCTGTCTGCGAGCTGCCTGTGTGTGCTCTGCAAAGTGTAAGCTTTTTTGTTTTCTCTGATAGTGTTTTTATGTTGCTAGGAAATGCTGCTACTGTTAGTGTAAGTAGATCCCTTTGGTGTCACTGCCAATACTCAGATCAAAACTAGAACACGCCAGGGAGATAGCTCCTTCTCACAGCACGGTGTTTGTCTGTGTTGTATTTTCCAAATGGAATCGGAATATTTGAACCTTCCAAGCTCTGTTTTGGCTTTGAGACTAAAATAACACACAGGAAAATCTATATGCTGCTGGAGATGTTCCTGACTGCATTAGATCTGCCTTATCAATGTAAGCCTGCATTTGGAGTTGTGCGTGGATTCCCAGACTCGTGTTCAGTGTTGGTCCGGTTCATGCTTGTGTTGACTGTGACTCATGGAATGTCTGTCGAGCTGGCTGATGACTATTGTCACTGGAAAACAGTAAATTAGCAGAATATGGAGTCAGTTTATAGAGAACTGTAGGTATTTGCATATTTAATAATATATATAATATAATATGAAAATTACTTAATGCTCCAAGAAGGAAAAATGTATGGGAAGAGAAGGAATAAAACATGAAACATTTCATTCTGAGATATCACCAAGAGGAAAGGTGATTTTTTTTTTTTTTTTTTGCATTTCAGTCAGTTAAGCACTCTCTGAAGTTAAAATGGAAGAATTTGGTTTAGTCTAGATTTACCAACCTTGTGTTCTTTTTGCTCCCCCATCCTTCTGCAGTGATCAGTTGTGTCTTGCAAATGAGCATATCGATGTCGCTAACCTTTTGTGTCAAAAGAGTAGGCGCTTGTACACTGCCCTCTTCTGTACCCGCCTTTCGTGGGGTTTACTACTTAACGGACAGAAGAACTGCGAGGGAAGAGGACCTTGTGCTGTGCTGCTGCAGTGTCTGCCCTGCAGCTGCTGGTGACATTATGTAGGTTCAGAGGATGCTGCCATCACCACAGACAAAGGCTCTCCGTGCTGTACAGTACTGCAGGGCTGCCTGTCGGTGTGCTGGCACACCCGTGTGTTCCACGAGCGTGGTACAAGGTGGGGAAAAGGAGGCACTGCAGAGCTTTGCCTAGAAAGGGAAATGAGGTGAGAAGGTTTTGCTGAGCAAGATGCATAAGGGAAGGAGAAACACTGATAAATTGCTAAACAGGCCCATGTGCCATCATGGGACAGCAATGAAGGTATGGGGGTCAGTGGGGGGGCGGAGGCTCCGTAACCTGGTCATTACAACAGGAAACAGGAAGCGAAGGGCCCTCACCTCAACCCCAGATTTAATCTGTGGCCTTGAGCAAATCACTTCACCTTGATCTACCTCTGTTCCCGCTCTTCCTCATGGGAGGGAGGATTTGACACCTCATGGGTTCAGAGGTTAAAAGACTTCATTAATTTGTGGATGAATACTTAGGCAGTAGTACCCACTGAAGTCAGAAGTAGGTGCAGGATTGACCCTACTTATCTATATTGTCTTTCAAATTCTACATTTACGGACCCACAGTAGCTGGGAAAATAAAATCATACTTAATACTCTGTTACAGTTTAGAAACGCTCAGGCATGTTAGAGAAAACACATTTCTTTGTAAATTGAAATAAGCTTCCAGCTTTTGTTGAGGATGTGTGAAATTTTATTTCTGGCTCAGAAATATCTTTATGCTTGTGCCCTCAGTACATATCGCTGATGTGCTTTGTATCTTCATTTCCTAGAGAAACAACCAGTGTTGATACTTATTTGTGTGTTGTTGCTCTGAGATGCTGGGAAAGGGTGGTAAGGTCTGTGGTATGTGAGAAAAAGACTATTTATAGAACAAGCAGCTCCTTTGTTAGGAAGTGTCATTCCTTGTATGGTTTACATCAGGATGGGTGTAGGAGGAGGAAAGGCTATCGTCAGAGCAAGGGGCGTTGCCCTCTGCAGGGAGCAGTCCAAACCCCGCTGAGCACCTTGCACCATGGCTGTCCGGGAGCGTGGAGTAGCTGCGCAGGGAGAGCAGTTACGTGCGGGAGATGAGAACATAATCCTTGCCAGGCAAATGGAGTATGTTTAAGCACAGCTGACTGAGAACATCTGTCAAGGCTCTGTTTTATAGTGCACAGCTGGGTTTTTAATGTAATGAACATTCTGGCACAAAGCTTGTGTATTTTATAGAAAAAGTTAATTTTGTCTCTCCCCCAAAGGCTTTGTTCAAAGGCACTTTGGACAAAAAGTGGACACCCCATCGTCGTTTGCTCACCACGCACAAGAGAAGAGCCCACAGACATTCCTGAAAATATAAAATGTCTTGGGGTTTTAGAACAAAAACTATACTTCCAAAAATGTTTTTAATCAACGATTGCTTATGTTGCATCACAGAAGCAGTAACTAGCTGCTGTAGATGTGCTGTGAGCATCCTGAGCGTGTGAATGATCAGAGTTTAATAACTTGTGTATGGGCAGGGGCCGGTGGCTACGTGTAGCACCATTGGAATGGCAATGATCATGCCCCTGCTTAGTGGGTCACATAAGTAGCCTTTCACCTCGTTCTTACCGGGCATTTGTGACAGAGTGGATGGCTTCTGACGTAAGCACTTTTATATAGAGGGATATGTACGTGTCTTTTTAAGTGGAATACAGATGCATAGTGTTCTTTCATGTAGTGCTCTCTCGGATACGATCAGCGTGACTTCTTATCAAAAATCCATTGTTATCCCTGGATAATTGTAGCTGGACAAGGATCCTATGATGCTGCTTCTGTACAAATATGAAAGAATAAGACAAAAGAGATTGTGTTTCCTAGTGGTTTCCTGTTTTGATTATTTAAACGTACGCATAAGAATAACAATAGGGAAAAAGTTATGTAAGTTGCAGTAAGTAAAGTAAATAAACTTAATTCTCTTCAGAACAGCAAGCTTCTCTCTCAAGTATGAATAATAACAAACACTCCCTTTTTTTTTAATAGGAAGCGGTACTCACAATAGCGGCCTTCTTGAAAGCGTTGTGCCAGCGTTTTGTGTTCCTGCATGCGTGAGAGTGATCGGGGAGTGTACATCCACAGTTGTTCTTGAGTTGGACAGCCCCATCTCCAGCGCTGGAAGGAAACTGTTCCTGCTTCCAAAGTAAGCACCATCCAGAAGGCTGGGTTTGGTTTTGTTTAGTATTGAGGGTGGGCAGGTAGCAGTGGCACCTGACCATTAGGACCAAGAACACTCTTGAGCTTGATTCATCCTGCATACGTTGCTGGCAGTTGGCACTAATTTTTAGTCCTTGCCAAAACACAGACTTGAGCTGATGACCTAGTTTCAGCTGACCTTGAAATAAGAAACCTACATGACCTTCAAGCAATTACATGACTCAGGTAGCTGCCTATCTTGTCTGCAGGCTGCAGAGCTAAGGGTGCTTTTGTTCAAGGGCTGCTGGTGGAATTGTGCCTTCCAGCTTGTCCGATCTCACAGACATTTTATGATATCTTATTTTATTTATCTTAAAGCTCTGACTGATATTTGGCAGGAACACAGAGATCTGTACTTGATATCAACAGTTATGAATTCATTCTTCTAAGAGCATTGGGGTTTTTAATTATAGCCAAAGACAGTGCTTTATGTACTCTGTAGTTTCTTGTAAAAAGTAGTGACTCAGTGTAATGGGTTACTGCATGCAATACAGCCTAGTTTTGTGTAGCGTTCTCTCTGCTCAGTGTAAACCACCTGATTTTAGAGGCACCGTGGAGCAGAGTTGAGTGCCCATCAGCTGGGTGGTGAGAGGGGACAAGGGCAGGGAAGGCTTGCGGGTAATGGTACGTGAGTTGGCGAGGCACAGGCGAAGCAGAGTGACAGAGAAAGTAAGGGCTCCTGTGGGAGGGGTAGGAGTGGGGCAAGGCAAAGAGGGCAGTAAGAGGTGTAGCAGAAGGAGAAGGCAAGGCAAGCATGTGGAGTGGAGCAGAGCTGGTGCTGCGTTCCAGGGCTTAGTCTGGAGAGGAATTTCTGCATCCCTCCTGCTTTTATCATGTCACAGAAATTTAATTCTGAAGTCCGTATCGAGGTTGTGCGTCACTGATGTCCTTTATGGCCAAATGCTTTTGGAACTTGACAGGCACCAATGGAAGAGCTCTTCTGCTGCAGGGATTTAATGGTGTTGCTAAATCAAGAACTTCAGATCTTAGGGGGGAAAGGGGAATATTTGCACTTGCACGCAAAGTGTTAAGTATTGCAGCTGATTCAGTTACCATGTGCGACTTCTAATATAGGCTTGCACCCCCGTTTTTTCTAAGAGAATTGATGTACTTATGTAGAGTTTCACAGTAACTGGGGAAAAGGTGTAAGTGATGCAGACACATCATCCATTTGTAGATAAAGTGGAGAGTTTTCGTATAGAAATTACTTTAATCAGTCACCATTTGGGACACTGAAGAGCCTCAGGATCAGTAAATCATGAGAGAGAAAGGCTGCACTGAGCTCTTAGTCAAGCATTTGTAAAGCGTCCTGTCTGTGATGGGCACTCTCTGACGTGAATAATTAACAGTAATAACACCGGATGACAAGTGGATGCAGCTAGAAAGATGAGAGCACAGCAGCAGCGACACGGTTTCCCTAGCTCGAAGATCTGTACTGCCTGACAAACGTCTCCGGACAGAGGAGCTGGGCTTCGCCCCGGCGGTGCCGTGGGGACAGCGCTACCTGCCGTATCCGCAGGAACGGTGCCATTGTGGTCCAGCATCGCCCAGTGCAGCACCAGGCGTGTTCTGCTCCTGCCCACACGCACACTGAGGCACGTGCGCAGGCACACGTGTACAGGCGTGTGTGTTCTCTCTCTCCCCTTACAGCCCTTGGGATTTCACCATGTGATCTCTCCTTTCCTGTACAGTATTTGGCCTCTGGATCGAAACATAGGATTGCTCTAAATTTGTTTGGTGTTTTTTCTGGTTGTTTATTTAAAGTTAATAAAACAGCTACTGAAAGTAACCAAATTGTAGTAGAACACCTAGCTAGGAGAAGGTGTCTGCTTAGACAGCTAAGTGCTAGGAAGGCATTCCCTTTGAAAAATGGCGGTTTTGAAGGAGAAAGTGACATTTTACAGATTCAAAGCTCTGTGTAACTTTTGCTATTTTACACAGCACTTTTGAATTTGATGAGGGAGATGTTCCTCACTGTCAGAAGATGAAAGACCTTTCAAATCTGTCATACTGAAGCTGGAAAAACTGTTTCTCTTGTGTGATGTCTAATGTGTTACATACGTCCTTGTCATTTTAGATGAAAGACAATGGCAATTGTCCTGCTAGGAGGGGCAAGTGGGAAACCCACAGATGGAAGGCGAACAACAGAGCCAAAGACCGAAAGCGTTTCTCATTCACAATGGAAGACTTGATTCTGCAAGATAGTAAGTGTGTCCGACCAAACATCTCCAGTACAAAAAACATCTCTTGGAGTGCTTCATATTCCCTGGACTCCTGTGAAGACGAACCACATGTGAGAAGCCCTGAGCTGTCTGCTAGGGGACTTGGAAATGAACGTAAAGGTGTATGCCAGTGTTTACTGACAGCTGTGGGAGGAGCTGCAGCCTCCTTCACCATTGAAGGAGAAAAGCAGCAGCTAGCACTTTAATCCAGCCAAGGTAAGACAGTAACACTTGCTGAACAAGCGTTTCTTTACAAAAATGCAATCATTGCATGGTGCTAAAATAATTGATGCAGTGATGTATTTTACTAGCAGTAAGAATTGAGAAATTGAATGAGCAAATGTGAATGAATATGTGTGCCAATCTGACACGCTAATGGATTTCCATCCGCTGCTGAAGTGAATGAGCTGAGGAGAGGCCTAAAAGCATATCTGTGAAAGTGCCACCTCATTAAACTCCAGATTGGTAAAACAGCACTTCAGTTACAGCACACAAAGGCTCGCCTATGTGCATATGCACTGCTCGATTTTATTGGCATGGAGTCCCAGAAAACAATACCCTAAAAGTACCTGGACCAACACCAGGGCTTAGAATTTCCAGGATGTATACAATAACACACCTCTAAATGCGGCCTGTATTAAAGGTCTGAAAAAAGCGTGTTTATTTAGTTGCTGACCACAAAGCGTTAGCAATGTGCAGGAATGTAGCTCCGTGCGTTTCTTGGACATAGAGGGGAGAATTTTTGACCCAGCCTTCGGAGCGCAACTGCTGCTCAAAGGGCTCCAAGTCCCCAGACCCTGCCAGTCCTCTGTACATGTGCAGGCTTTGGCTTACGCAAGACCGTTCTGCCTTTGAGGAAGTATTTCTCTGACAGGGAGCGCTGCGATGAAAAGCATTAAAGGCTCACAAACAGCTCAGGCCGTCTGCTTGCCAGTGCAGTTACTTGTTGTTCACAGAGGGGAGGACTCTCAAACACCCAGTCCTGCTCATTCTTAGTCCTGAAGGGAAAACAATTCTCTGAGCCAAGGGTAAATAGAGGCATGTTGAACAGAAACACATTGTGTTTTCTCTGGAAGATAAGGATGGCAAAGGGACTGTGCCTTGTGGGTCCTCAGTGAAAGCAGAAAGGGAGAGCAGCCAGCAGTAAAGGGTCAGAATATTGCCCAGCCAGAACAGAGACCTTGGAAATCAATCAGCCTCTTCCGCCAGCATGAAGGAAGCTAAGCCCAGCTCAGGCAGCAGTAGGAAATCAAGAACATGCACAATCTGTATATCGTGGAAAGAGGTTTTGCAGCACATACGTGACAGAAAACAGAGTAGTTCAGTAAGGAGCATAGCTTTCAGCAATCATAGTGGTATGTGCGTGGGGAAATAGATCTGGCAAAAAATGGTGCAAGGCAAAGGCAAGCAGATGTTTGTATAGAGAGACTGTGTAAGACAGCAGTCACTCTAGGTACCTGCATCTGAAGAGCATTAATGGGGACCTACCTTGAATATGGGGGGCTGAGAAGGGCACGCAGCTGGGGCTGGGTGCACCTGAATGCTGCAGACCTCATCCCCAGCATTGGGAACCGCAGGTCAGCTGGAAATGAAGGCCTGCAGATGGAAAGATGTGTCAAGAGTATAGCTGGAGTTGTCTGTAGGGTATACGATGGGGACCCAGTTGTTGGCCAGTCCATGGAGAGTGCGTTTTAAAACTTCAGTGTGAAAAAGAGAAAACTGAATGAGCTTTTGTAACCCTCCAGGCACCCTGTAAAGACAGCTAGAGAAGTCTTCCCTTCTTACAGATTTCTGTAGAATCATTTTTAAAGTGCGTGGGCAGGATGCCTACATCTATTAAATTTGACATTTTTAAATTGGTATACATTATCCTGCGCGATTTTTCTGCCCACTGTTACTGGTTCCCTACCAGCGAGAGGCTGGTCTGTCGGGTGAGCAAATACCAAGGGGGCTTTCCTCCTTTTCGTGCCCTTTCTTCCAGCACTTGTGCGTCAGGGGGTGGCACCGCTGCCGTGTGGCTGTTGCACAGCTCTGGTGGCCTTGAGGTCGGGATGGTTGCTGATCCCCGGGGGTGGGTGGGCGCTGGCTCCCGACAGGCAGGAGAGGCTGTGCGAGGAGCAAGCTTTGCCGATGTTTAGCTGCACGATGAAGAGGACATTTGCACTGAAGCGAGCTGATGCGATTGTGGATGGCAGAGGAGGCTGCCGAGATGGCTGTCACAGGCAGGCCAGACACGCAGGTTTTGTGTTCCCGCTCCCAGAGCCTGGCTCAGGGACCATAAGAGTGGGGGATTAGTGGGGGTAGGGTGGTGACATTATTTTTATCTCCTCGCCTTGTTGTGCCTGTGCAAAAGTGCCAGCCTTTTTTCTTTTTTTCCTTTTTTTTTTTTTTTCCCTGTGAAGCATTAACTGGGTGGGTTGCCATAGCAACCCCTGCATGATAAGTTGGGCAGCTTCTTGCAGCGTTCATGATTTCTCTCTCTCAGCGTTTGGTTCCCTTCACCGTTACCCTGGGAGTGGCAAAATGGCCGAGGGCTTTGTGGTGCCGAGCATCCTGCACCCTAAGGGTTTCTCCTGTCCTCCAGCCTGTTCACTGGAGGAGTCGGGGCTGTGTTAGGGCAAGAGGGAGCAGCCGTGCATCCTTGCGTTGGATGCGGTGTGGAGAATACGGGCTCTCCGTCTCTTTCGCAGCACACCAGGGCTGAAGACTGAAACAGGCTTCCAGAGTGGCATCCCGTTTATTTGCGAGTTCTCCTGAAGAGGGCTGGGCAGCGTTTGTTGCCTGTTCAAAAACAGGGCACAGAGACATTGGAGTGGTTCCCAGCTAAGGCCAGATCATAGCAAGAAAGGAGATTATCCTTTCATTCTAAAAACGTACAGTATCCCTGAAGAAGTCCAGAGAAGTTTTTTCCATTTGCTTGTTTTAAAAAAAAACAACATGGGTTCTAGCAGTTCAATAAACTGGTCTGACTACAAGTATTCATTTCAAATCAAGGTTGGTTTTGTCTGTAGTATGTGAAGCATGCTCTAGGTGAAGAATAAACTTCTCCAGAGCTGGGGGAGAGGGTGTGATCTCCACTTGCTTCCCTGGCCTCTCCACCCAAATCCAAGCCCATTTTCACTAGAGATTTTCTTCACCTCTGGGCACAATTGCCCTTCTTTAAACAGCAACTGAAATGTTGGTCTGGCATGAAGTGCTTCAGGTCTGTACCTGAGCGATTCTGAGGGACAACTTATTACTTTTTCAGGATGTCTATTTGCCTCTGTAATTTAAATTGCTTGGCAGGCGAGTTCTGGAGTGCCTGGAGTTAGAGGAGAAAAAGGCTTCTATTTCTGCCTGGGGGTTTCTACCTGACGGCAGGGCTGCACTGAGAAAGGAGCAGAAGGGGAGGAGGGTCAGTCAGTGGCCGCTGACTGAATCAGCCTCGTAGAGCTGCTGCTTCCTCTTAATCCTCTCAGACCCTCTCTCTCCTCCCTGGCAGGATGCTCCGTAATAGATGTAACTAGAGCAGCCGTAGCACAAACAGTACAGCTCTGCTGATCTGCGTTCTGTGTTCTCTGGCAGTGCACCTGGCTTCCTGAGAACCAACGCAATTTCCACTGTACTTCATGAAACAGGTGGTTGTCAAATGAGAGCCGAGGACATTGTCCAGTAGTTCCTGTGTCTATAAAAAACTCACTGTCAGCACTCATCCGCCGCACACGGGCTGGATTGTTCCAGAAGAGCTAGGAGCAAATCCTGTGGCTTAGCCTGCCCTTCCCTTTGGTAAGTTGTTGTGAATATAGCAAGGGGCAGTGGGAGACAAACGAACGGCTTAATGTAGGAGGCTACGTCCTTCCGTTGTCTCTGGGTATCGTGGCTGCCATATTGTCTTCCTGTGGAGAAAAGTCAGATTTTATGATAGCGATATTCATGTTGGATGGCTGAATGGATGGGTGAAACCTGATGGCCAGCGTGTAGGGACTGTCATGGCTTTGGTCAGTCCCTGCTGCAGTACTTCAGGGCTGCAAAGGTTTCAGGGCTCGCAGTCGGACGTGGGCCAGGACAGGGCAGAGTAACCCGTCCAGTCAGTAAAATGCAGCAGAAGGAGGAATCAGGAAGATGTCCTTTGCTAGGAATTACTTGGACTAGTCACAGTAAGCTGTGAAGGGTGACGTGCAGCCAGTTGCTGTGTTACTGGCAGACGATGAATGCAGCTTGCTGATACAAACATGATTAGATGATGTCTAGGAAAAGTGTTGGCGGTCTTTATTCTGTGCCTGCTTCGCTGAAGCAGTGCCGGGACCAGGCCGCCTGTGCGTCGGGAGGCCACGGAGCCGTGGTAGCGAGCACCGCCGGCAGCGCTGTGCCCAGCTGAGGGTCCGAGCACAGCCCAAGGGCTTGAGGCTGATGCTTTTGGGTGGCTGCAGATTTCTCCAGTTAGGGGTCTCGCCGTCTGCGCGCTGGAGTTTGGCACTGCAAGATGCTCGCGTGGCATTCTCTGATGGGCTTGGGCAGGTTTAATGCGATAGATTGTGCCGTTTATTGAGCTGGCATCAGAGCAGATGCTTTAAAAAGAGAGAGCACGTTTAACAAGCACTTTGATTTTCCGTGTCTGTCCACTGTGACCTTCAAAGTTGGAGAAGCCCTTCGGGGCACGGTGGCCCCAGTCCAAGAAGAGAAAGCCCAGCCTGCCGCTGGCAGTAAACTCGCGGGCATCAGGCCGGAACAAGAGGAGAGAGGATTTCCCGGTATTTCCAGCTGTGACCTTCAGAGCTGGGCGAAGGCGAGCGTTAAACCCACGGGGGGCGGAGGCCTTGGCGTGACCCCGCAGGGAGAACTCTCCCCCGCGCTCCCCCCTGGGCTGCGTTGCGGAGCCCGGACCAACGACGCCGGTCCCCCTCCCTCCCCAGTCCCCGGCTCCTCCAGCCCAGCCGGCGAGGAGCGCGCCGGGCCGGGGGCGGGAGGGAGGGAGG
>Ga0065711_1000723_pt1 | contig 93010 bp, 47 predicted proteins | sample Hoacrofraction12_FD_59098 | JGI IMG/M metagenome (GOLD analysis project Ga0065711, IMG submission 59098) | Hoatzin crop microbial communities from Cojedes, Venezuela - Epithelial fraction 12 v2 (version 2) | ecosystem: Host-associated > Birds > Digestive system > Esophagus > Crop | place... | reverse complement strand
GGGGGGGGAAATCGGAACAGATAATAGTTCTGCAGGAGCTAAAGGAATCTTCTGCAATCCAAAAGTGCCTTAGGCACTTTGGTACACACGTTGATCAAAATGTACTAACTTCACAGTAAGGTAAGTGTAAGAATGGTAAAAGACTGTTATATAGCTATTGAGAAACAGAGTTTCAGCTGTTTTACCGGACCGGAATATCATTGCTTTGTCTGAGCTCTTTGAGCTTAGAGTACAGATCGCTCTTCTAGTGCACGCCAACTACTTAAGGGAAAAGCATGGAAGTGTGGAGGGAGTGTTGTTTCCAAATCTGAGTGCATCCCTGAAAGATGTAACTAAATTGTACTGTAATGTACACACTAAGCAGAACTGTACAGATGATACAGTTAATCAGAAGAATTGGCATTTATTCCTTATTTGGCTGTGAAATGAGAAATTTCACCTGTATTCTCAGCTCTGACACAGCCTTTGCTTTGTCAAACAAATCACTAGGCAACTCTTTAATAACATCTTATTTTTCAACATGGCATTCTACCTCCCTGTTTCACGTTAATTGATTAATGATTTGTACAGCATTTGGAAATTCAAGGACACTTTTGGGAGCTAAGGGTGAAGGCATATAACTTGCTAATTCAGCATTTATTTACAAGGGCACTCAGCTGATGCGTTTGGTTTTGTTTTCTGTCCTGTTACCACTCCCAAGCCTGTCAGTTGAGGTCCCTCGATTTCACGCAAGGGAACAGAGCCTGAGCCCTGACATAGCCTGATAGAGAGGGACAAACCTATTCTGATGTCGTTGTGATGCCCTGACAGACAATGATTTCCACTAAAGTAAATCTGTCAGGTTGACTTGTGATGACCCAAGATTGTGAATGCTCACAAAAGGATCATTTTAAGACAGGTAACTGCTTTGTGCTTTCTCTGTTTTCTGTGCCTAGCAAGTGTCTACCTCTGCCTTCTCATGTTTCCTTGGCCCATCCGTGGAGTGTGATCAGCACAGATGGGATCTTAAAAGATTTTACTGTCAAACTTGATCTTTTCTAAACATATGTATACTGAGAGATTTTGGAGACTTATAGCTAGGCAAAATGTGGGTGCTTTTTCACAGGAACAGCAAACAAAATATATGATAACAAGGAAACTTTCTCTGCTACGTTGCAAGTCTACTTTGAAACAGGTTCAGTAGAGTTTATAAATGGAGTCTTTCGTAAGACAATATTTTTTGAAAAAGCAACCCCCCAAACCCTGTCCCCTACCCCAGATTCCCACAGTTGATGTCTCTCATTACAAATGTATTGCTAGAAACAGCTGAACTCTTCTAGTTGCAACTTCTGAAAATTATCTTTGCAAATCAGAGTATGCATCTATGTTATATAAAACTGAAAAATGTCTTTCCACCAAAAGTAACAGCCTGGTTTACCTATGTGCTTTGTTATTTCTACCCTTTGTTGGATGGATATGAAGTGATGGTTAGTTCTGACTACTCTGCCTCTGCAGCTTATCTGGTTAATACATTCATGTGTTTAATTATAACAGTTTAACTTGATTAGTTATGATCCTGACCTTTGACACAGGCTACTACCAGAGATCAGACAGCTTGCATAGTTCTTGGCACCCTTATGGGTGGACACAGCTACTTAGAGATTTGGGAAGGTCTCAGTTGTTAACGGTGAAATACTGAAAGTAGAGGAAGAACTTAGAAAATTACATAATTTCCAAATGCCTTTTAAACCTTAGTGAAGTTTGGTAGGATCAAACTTTCAAGAATTGCCAGAAAGTATGCTGGTGGCATTTTGAGAGATAGCAATCTCCATATGCAAAATGTCCTCTAATGGCACACATAAATATCTGTAAGGTATCATAGAATAAACAAGAAAACGGATAGGGATGAAACTAGCACACACTGGTTCTGAGGACCAAACCTGGAATCAATTGGCAAATAGCATGTTCAGGAAATGTCTGGACTACTTAGGCACGTCTTTTACCTAAAATATATCTTGTGTTGTTATCTCATTTAAAAAGGAATAAAACCCACTTGTGCAAAGGTGTTATTCAGAAAGAAGTCCTGTCTAGGTTTGGGTTTTTTTGCTTTGTTTTACAGGCAATCGTCCTTATGTGTTTCTCATGGCCCGTGTTCACCCCGGTGAAAGCAATGCCAGTTGGGTAATGAAGGGGACCCTGGAGTTTCTTGTGAGCAGTGATCCCATTGCTGATCTCCTGCGGAAATGCTTCATTTTCAAGATTGTCCCCATGCTTAATCCTGACGGAGTCATCAACGGCAGGTGAGTGGTGACATGGACTTATTCTGGGGTTTTGCTGGGTTTGTCTGCAGGCTTTACCCCTGTGCACCTAGCAGGTGTCCTTGTCGGTGTTATGGGTCAGGAAAATTCCTTTTCTCGCGTGTTTTATTCGTCTTGTTATCAATCCTGTACAGAAAATGTGAATCTGAAATATAGCCCAGTATACTGGCTTGTATTTGTTAGATGTACGTGATTCTGTACTATGTGTGGCTATAAGATCTCTCAATTGACTGGATGGAGTATTAGAGGTGCCAGAGAAACAGGATCTTTCTTCATAAATAGAGGTCTGACTATTCTGCTAAAGCAACAGGGACAGCTGCTTCACCTGCAACACAGACATGCTTGGGAATAACTGGCTTTAATTAATGCTTTGTATAGCTTGGTGGGGGGGGAAGATGAGTAAGGATCTATTAAATTTTTACATTTTAATGGAAATATTTCCATATAGTGAAGCTCCCTCCTTCTCCCACCTCCTTTTCAATCTTCCCTCCCAAGTATTTCTTATGAGATACTGAATCTGAGCTTGGAAAATATCGATTCCTTTATGCGTTCTTTGCCTTCTACGATCCCTGCCCACCCACGCTAGCTTGCCTTCTCTCTCCCTGTACAAGAGTGGAAAAAGTACAACTCTACTCCCAATAAGTTAACATGAAATAAATATGCTATGCAGCCAGTGAAAGAGGAATTCCCTTTGAAGGCTTGAAGTGCTCACGAAGAAAAGGTAGGCCTGCACTTCGCTGGAAAAATCTCTAGTGTCTCTGTGGACAGTGGAGTTTGCTCACTTTATTGGGTGTTTGTGGAGTGTCTATAAGTCAGTAACTGTCAATCCTGTCTCCGCTGCAGGGGCAGAATGTTATGATCACATCCAGCTGGTAGCCGGTGAGTTGTGTGTTTTGACCTGGCAATAAGGTCTGGCAGGTTTTGGTAAGAAATGTGTCCCCTGTCTGGCTGCAGTGGAAGAGATGACAGATCTTGAAGCTGAAAGATCAGCTGAAGACAAGCACTGAAATACACAGCAAGGGGCAGAGCAACGTAACAACTTCAGCTACATTTTTCCATCTTCTTTTGGGTCAGGCTATGCAGATCAAGTGCTACAGGAACAGAAAAACATTGCTGGGCAACTATTGGTTTGACTTTGGATCTAAACTAATTCATGTCAGTTTGGGGCGAGGGGTTCAGCAGAGAGCAGCTAGGACTTTTCTGGCAGTCTCTAGTCTCTGACTGTGAACAGTTGTTGCTTTTGCGCTGCTACACTCCCCAGGACTGGAGTGCATCGGTAGTCTGGGAGGAACGTTCAAAGTAGCTGGATACTGCCCCAGAGTATTTGAAGCCTCTGCTGGCACCAGATGCTTCCTTGATCCTTCCAGACAGCAGAAGCAAAAGGGAAAGTCTGTGGCTTTTTTTCCCCCTCCATTTCTTTTTTCCTTTCATTGCACTTAATTAAAATTTCCAGCAGATGGAGGACTGGAGGGAATGTCTGACCTTTTTTTCCCCAGCTGTCAGGAGTGAGCAGAGCAGAGAATGGGCCCTCGGGAGGGAGGACGTGGCTCTCGGTGGCACCTGGATAAAGCAGACTGCTTGAGCTCGTGTCACACAGGAGGGTGTTTTACCTTCCCTGCTGCAGAGGAGCTTAAACTGTAGTTAAATCTGGTGATGAGCTGGCAAGTTTGGTAAGCCTTGCATGTGGGAGAGGAGCAGGGGAACAGGGACCTGACTGTGGCTCTGTTACTGATTATGAGGCCTGGGGAAGGGAAAGAACCATTCTTTTATGCTTTCATTTAAATACTTTTATCCTGCGAAGCCTCCTGTGGCCCCGATCATCATCATCTTCCTTCTCATGTGCTGTTTTAGTAGATTTGGTTCCTTCTACCCTGAAAGAAGTGCTTCTGATCTAGCCTTCGGGTCTACTGGTGGTCTACTGGAGATAACCATGCACACTGGAGAAGGCAAATATCTTTCAGGCTCTCTGCATGTGCACGTGCAGGTCTATCTGGCTACTTAATGTTCCACCTTGTCCAGGTTTAAATGCTCTTGTAAACTCTGTTATCTTTCAAGTCAGCGTTAAGAGGAAAACTCTTTTCTGAGGAAGCTGGTCTGTAGCCCAGGACTGACCATAGTACTTGTAAGAAGATACTTGCTAAATATTTTTTACATCTCTCAAACTATTTTACAACCCATTTCACAACCTGTTTCATGAAGTGACTTGTTTGCCCTGAGATTCACACTTGTTTTTGTGAAAGTCCCACCAGGCATCCCCAAACAGACTGCTAGAGTGGTTGGCTTTCGCTCGCCAGAATCCCAACCTGCTGTTCTTTTCTAGTTTTAAGCAAGTTGCTGTGCTCTCACACCTTCCTCCCTTAGGGACTGGACATGCTGAATGCATCAAATCTACTATCCAGGCCAACAAGTATCTTGGCTCTGTGCTGGACACTGGGAATAGCTACATATTGTAACCAGCAATCTTATACTGTGAAACAAGGATTTCTTCTGTTTCAGTGCCCCTATTGCTTTCATCTCGATATCTCAGTATCTATCTTCATTTAGAAAGAGCTAGATTCTTTTCGGTTGGTAGTTCTTTGAATAGCCTTACCCTCCATCCTCCCCAGCCCTGTGTACTGGGGTGTGCACGATGCTTCCCTGCCCGTCACAGACACAAATGCCAGCACGTGGTTACAGAGGATTTTTTCCAGCAACCCAGCTGTGCCCCTTCCCCAGTTGCCTTTCTGCTGCAGGCCCGGCTCAGTGGACCAGTGCTCATCCCAGCAGGGTACCGTACGATCACACTTTGGGAGCAGCAACAAGACGATCCAGACCTTTGTATTTGCTTTGGTTAATGTGAGCTGAAAGTTACATGTGGAGAACGTTCCTCTAACACGGACAAGACTGCAATAACGCGATTATGCTCTGGTTGCATGTGGCTGGGCTGGGAAGCAGCCCTTCACCCTCCCGTTCACTTCAGTCAGTGCTCTGGGAATCCATTCCTGTTTGTCAGCGATGGAGAGGCTTGCGGCCCTGTCACTGATGCTAACTGAAGGTAGTGGTGATGCAAGAGTGAATGTACGAGCGGGGTTGTCGTCACATAAAAATATAGATCTCTGCTAAATATTGCAGCTAATTTGACTTCTTTCAGTCCAGAGCCAATCAGTGAGCAATTGTGTTGCTGTGTGTGGCTGAGTGCTTTGCTCCATCCAGAACAACACTCAGGTGTAGTGTTTGAGAAATAATATTCAGATGATCTGATAATGGCTATAAATTTGAAGTTAAATCATAGGCACTGCTTTTCAGAATGTTAATCTTATAGTTTCTACCAGACACTGGCTTTTGAACATTGCTGGCAATGGCATACTGCCTCATATGGCAGACCTATGGTCTGACCTGATATGGTTACTTGTATGTTTTAATTTCGTTTCCTTTGATATAAATTACAAGGAAAAAACTATTTCCAAAACCAGTAGTGTAAGTCAGTCTGAAGTGACAGCCATATTAAACTATTTATCAGAAAATGTACTTGCAGGCTGACTTTATTTTGCACAATTAGTTCTGTGAGAATCAAAAGTAACTGCTTGGTCTTATAGCTCACTACCTTCAGCCATTCCTCTAGCCTCTTTTTAAACTGTATCATAGTAAAATAGGAAAGCTTTAAAAGGAATACATCTCTATAAAGTGTTGATGAATTTATGAAGAAGAGTATCACTTTCATTAGGAAAACTGATATAAAATGTGGTGGTTGAGTGAGAGACCTGTGCGTTTTGCTGGCTCTGCTACCGATGGACTATGAGACCTTGGTCATTGCCCCCTTCTTTTGGCTGAGTTTTCTACCTTGGAGAATGAGACTTGGAGCAGTTCAAAATGAAGACTGAAGTATGCATATTGGGAGCATTTTCTCTTCAATTTAGACCTACTACTGTTTTAACTATTAAGCTTGCTTTTAACTTGTAGAACATGGAAAATATTGTTCTCAGAAAACTCCAGATTTATGTGGAATGGTGCAGAGTAGCCTTTGGCAAAACTTTTTTGGATTGCTTTAAGAAAAAATTTCATCTGTTCAAGTGAAATCTTTGTACCGTGAAACTAGATCAATTATAGTCACAGTTATGTAAAACTGGAAAACAGGGTTCAGTAAGCGAACTTGTAAAAACCTTCATTACAGCAGCACAAGAAGAGGGTTTTCTAAAGAAACAGAACACTGTTTGCTGCCCGTGCTGTTCCACGTAAACTCAATACCACACATTTGAGCACAGAGCTGCACATGTGCTCACCTGTACCTGTGCAGTTGCATGCAAACCTGTGGTGTGCTCATCTGCCCTCTTCTGTGTGCACCTGCTGCGCATCCTCCTGCCAGCAGCCTGCTCATCCAGCTGTTCCCCAGCATCTGCTCAGACCTGCGAGCCATCTACATGCACACACACTTGGCACTCCCACGCGTGTGCTCACAGCCACAACGTGGTAGTCAACATTTTATGGTTTTGGCTAGACTTCCCTAGACACTGCAGTTCTAGATAAATATTGCTATTTATTACACCTAAATTTAGGGTTATTAATTATATTAGTATAACCTAATTTATATCACCATAAACAACAGTAATAAATGATGCCAAATGCTAACAGTAGATGCTTGCCAACCGTGCCTGTTTGGGGGTTTTTTCTCCCCAGTTCCCAGAAGTATTAAATTAAAAATGATTGGCCTTGAAAGATCATTGATCAAGCAAGAAATGGAAGCTCCTGGGAAATGATTTTGTTCAAAAAATACTTCACATGCAGACTGCTCATGGAGTATCTATGTATTTTGTGTATTCAGAAATACTCTTCCAACCCCAACTCCCTAACTGGCCAATATCACAGTTCTCTGAGTTCGTGTCTCACTCTGTTACCACCTTCTTCCTCTTCCTTTACTCCTTTTAACGTTCCCTCTTTCTTCTCTTCTGTCTGTCCTTTTGTCACTCTCCCCTCCCTCCTATTGAATCAAAGAAGCTTTTCAATGAAAAGAACTTGATGCATGTTATAAATGAATTGAACCAATCGGTGGAGATGGGAGCTGGTGAGTCTTTTTTGGGTAAAGGAAGATGAATTTTTTGGAAGCTACATGATTTCTTCAAAAGTGTGGGGTAACCATAGTAGCAGTCGGGAAGAGGAAATCCTCATTTGCATTTTGGATTATAGCCATGGATTATTCTTTATCTGGTTTAAAAACACACTGTTCTCTCCTGCACCTGCCCTCCCACAACACAGGCTGAGTAAGCTTTTCTGCTGCTCAAAGGTAAGGCAGGTGAGGCGCTAGGTTTCTTGTTTCTCCATTGATATTTGCTCCCACTTTGTTTAGGCTGTTTATTCTATCCTGTTTTATTTATGGGTCTTTGTTCATTTACCTCCTCAAATCCAAGTGAGAAAAGCTTTGATCTCTTTTGACAGTTACCGAAATGGAGAGATAGAAATGTCCACTAAAATCCCTTCTAGAACGTGTTTCCTCTGCATGCTCTCAAAAGATACAAAGGGAAAACATGAGTGCGCTCCCACTTATTCTTTGGAAACTGGTCCTTTGTTTTCTGAAGGACACTCTTAGAAGCAGAGGTGCGTTTGTCTCTATACCCAAAACGCACTGTTTGTATAGACGGCTTTTTTTCTCTCCTGTATTAATGCTTGCTCTCCTGCATTGAGACATATTCTCCAGACAATGAGAGGCAGAACTGATTAGGGACAGGAAAAACGCCTAATGGCTAGTGTTAATGAGTCACTTTATGATCCAGAACTGCATCCTCAAGGATTAAATCTTAAGGTTATGTCACACAAAGCTGTACAACTGCAGACATCCCTCCTTTCTTCCCCCTCCTTCCCTTTATTGCTTCTTTGTGGTCAAAGGATTGAAGAGGAGTTTAATTCTGGGAATCTAGCCTTGAATAACTAAATTGATGCCATGCACTCTGCAAACACACTCCTCAGGCTCTCTCCAGACTAGCTAATCTAGTGATGTGTGCGTTTCTCTAAGGGCAGTGCAGAGACGTGGGAAGTCTGAGAAAGGCGTGTTTTCAAATTCTGTCATTAACTAATGCGGTAGGTGGGTTTGTCTCTAGGAGAGAGAGATTTGCTACAGGATTTACATGCTGCTGTTCTTTGGCAGACACTGTATGAATCCGTCCCCCATGTTATCTTCAGAAGCTCTGTATCTAAATTGGCACCATCATGCCAAAAGTAGTTGGGTAGATGCATGTGGAAGCCACTATATACTTGAATAAAAGAGCATGCTGTAAAAGATTCAACCCTTACTCATTTATAATGGCTGTGCTCAGAGTTGTACATTATAAGGTGACAATTTGTATGCGCTGAAATTTTGCTCAAGACCTCAAAGGGGATGAAAATTCTCATTCTGGGAACATCTGTACCAGCTTGGTATGTGGCTCTGGGAAGTGCAGAAGAACTGTATAGCTTCTACTCTACTTGGGGAAAGTTAGCCTTCCCAGCTACTTGCTGCTTTGGTGCCCCAGTGTTTCTTCTGTTGCCCTCCATTAAGAGGGCAGAGATCTTGCTGTGGTGGTGAAGAAGAGGCCATGAACGAGTGCTGCTTGTCAGACAGCTTGGTCCTCTTCTCAGCAGGGCAACGTGAACATTTGGGGTGCCTGTCTGCCAGCTTTAGTTTTATACTAATATGGGGTTTGTTTGAAATGGGTGGAGACCTCCTCCACGTCTTCAAGGCAAGCAGCCTTGCTGCTCTTGACAGCCTTACAAGATCACCCTTAGCAGAGGTCTATGGGTTTGGGAGCTTAGGATAGCAAATGTGGCTAGTGTGTGCACAGCATGAGATAAAATGTGGGCTGCAGCATTCCTCATCTCTCATCTCTGCAAGCTGTTGTTTGGTGGAGCAGGAAGTGGGGTCTGGCCCTCCACCCTGTGCCTCTGAATACCTCTCTGTGCTGTGGGAGGTGCCCCAGTTTCAGCCAAGGACTTTTGTCCTGTGCTGGCATGACAGACCATCCTTGGCTCTCCTTCTGTGATAAATATCCATCTGGAGACAGCTCCACCCCAGGACTCTCCCTTCTGACAGTGCTTCCAATGCAGTATTGTTTATTCCTTCCTTTATCAGCTGGAGCTGCTGGGCCCCCTGAGTTATTAGCTCTATTCACTCATTGTCAATGTTTCCTCCTTCGTAAATATGCCCCCATACGTCTCTGCTCCTGAGGAATATGCTTTCTCTTCTATTTACTGCTTTTCCCAGACCCCAGTCTCCTCATCGCTCTCTCTACCCAGTGGCCCAATAACAGCCAAGGAGATAAATAAGCTACATAACTCTTCCCAGCTATTATTTTTTGTTGTTGTTGTTGTTGCCCTGCATGGTAATATATAAGAACAAGGAAACAAATCTTATTACTAAAGTAATTACAATAAATAAAAAGCCAAGAGGAGAGATGAAGGAAGGGTCTGTCGGGGGAGTGATTGCAGTAGGATTTTTTAAAATTTAATTTACTCTAGATGTTCTCTGCCACTTTGTTGATACCCTGCTGAGGGGGGCTGTGACTAATTAGCAGCCAGCTGTTATTCTAACACCCTCACCTAATTTATTGTATGGCTGAGTCTCTAAAACCGGAGCCTGTGTGATATCATTGTCTATGGGACTCGGCACCAGCCTCCTGTTGGTGTTTGGCTTTATTGCTTGGTGCTTTTGTTTCCCAGAAGCAGAATAGCTGAAATTTCAGGTGCTTTGCTGTATTCCTTTTATTATCTAGCATATCCCATGTGTTTCCAGGAGTCTTGGCCAGAGAGTACACTCGATCTAATGCATTATAGCTGCTTGTCCCAGTGTCCAGCCTAATAACAAGACAATACAACTGCTAGTTTTTGAGAAATTGCCCAGAGAACTGCACTGCTGTCTGTGTGCCTTGGTAAAGAGCAAAAAAAGACCCAGCAATAGAAAAAGTCTGGGACCTTATTCTCCTGCTTGCAGGTTTCTTTTGAAAGTACCATATTGTTACTTGCCAGTAGAACAGAGATTACCATACTGTCTGTCTTCTAAATGGCCATGAAAACTCGTTAGTTAATGGCCATATTAAGAACTGGAAGGATCTAATGTATTGTCCCTTGTTTCATTAGTCTTCCAGTTGCCAATTACAAAAGCATGTGCAGTCTGTGTAAAGCTCTGAAATAGTAAAAGTATCCAATGAGTTGAGTGCATCTCCCTTGGCTCTTTCATACCCAATTTAAGCTGGTGATCCAAGGTCATCTGAGAATTTCACTAGAAAAATCACTTGATGTAGGCTCAGTGATACTGTTGTCTTGGAGTACTAAACTCTTCAACTTTTAGCCTTGGAAATGATTTCATTTTAGATAGGTACTACCTTGTAGTTTCAAGTTAACATGAATTTTGGATATGAACATGATGTTCCTCAGGCTCAGAAAAGACTCATTTTGTTCTACGTTCATGTCTATTTTCCTGACAGACGATGGGAGTTCATAATCAGATGCGTGCACTCCTTTGAAGACATTTACAGAAGCCAGGAGACTAGTGTACAGAGCTAGCTTTTAGTAAAGTTAATGAGATGATTGAATTATATTATTATTCTTGTTAGCTTGGTTGTTTATCATTATCCCTTTTGTTTGCTGTTATGCTTATTTGGATCCCCTTTGAGGTATATTATTCCCATAGCAATTGTGTCTGTGCTAGACTCTGTATAGAGACAGGCAAGGAGCAGCTGGTCCCTTGTTAGGATCTGATGCGTTAGTGGCACAGCGTATGCATTAGGATTGGTGAGAATGAAAAGGATGCTGGGGTGTTGGCTCTCGTACAGCCTGATTCATCCTCTCAACCCTGGCCAAATGATGCACTTCATGGAGGTGTGGGCTCTCCTTCAGTATTATATCCTGGGATAGGGAAAGCATCCTGCTGCAATGACTTCTGCAACTGCCTGATGAAGTTTTGTGAAGGACACCTCGGTACCATCAATGCAGGAATTGGAGAACTGTATTAAAAATCAGAAGTCTCTTTATACGTTCTTGGGATTTGCAGGAGGTGTCTGCAAATCTTGACCCAGCTGCCCACATAGGTAAAGGTATACTGAGAAATATTGTGATTACTGCTGCACTTGGATTTTACTTCTTACCTGATTGTGGTAGGCATCAAATATTGATATCAACATTTAGTATTTTGTAGAGTAGCTAATGTCATCAGTAAACAGGCTGTTTTGGTTACCCATCTCAAGATCGTCTGCTGATCAAACTTTTCGCCTGTTGGAAGCTACAGATTGAGAGCTGGGGTTGTTATTCATAGGATGGGAAAAGAGAAGTCCACAAAATGAAATTGTAAAAACTTCAGTTTTATAGATGCAGTGAAGAATGTCCAATACTTTACTGCAATATCCACACTACCTGGAAAGCTGAAATTGCCTGGGAATGGAGGTTATTGTCTCTTGTAATATACCTTCGTATATTACACTGTGTAATAAATCAGGCAATATTTCTTTTCCCCTGAAAACTGGACATCCCTGGAGTTCCAGGTGAAGTTTCACGTTTTATATGACCATTCAGTCCATTTTAAGTATTAAAACACATCATTTTTGTGAAATATGCACAGAAATTCTTTTTTAAAGCCTATGAATGAAAAAATCTGGAGCTTAGTTATGCAAGTGTAAAGCTGCTTTTTCATGAGTTTGCTTTAAAACATCCTGTGTTCGATTAGCTCTATGTTTTGGCTAATGTTGTTCTTTAACATTTTTATTTATTTCCATATTTCTCTCTCACTTTTCCCTCCCCTCTCCTTGGAATCTGTCATTCAAATATAATAATAAAAGCTGGCGAAGTACTGTGATAGGAGAGGAGCTATGTAGTGGCCTTGGGTTGGAGAAACAGACTGGCAACTGAAAATGGTGTTTGTAGAAATGGGACAAAGAGGCTTATCCACAAAAATAAGCTTTATTTGAGAGCTTATGTTTTCAAAATTGTTTATGCAAAATGTACCTACAGAGGACCAGCCGAAGTTGAATTGTTCACCTGTGCACACATGGTTCATATGATTGCACATGCAATTGGGGTAATAACATGGGCAAATTTTGTTCCAGAGATTTCAGCAATTTGTGACCCTAATTTATAAATCCAGCTGAATGTCCCGCAGAAGCATCAAGAATACAAAAAACAGAAAACTGAGTCAATGTTGGAATGACAGAGTGAGAAATCAAAACCTCTTCTGATATCTAACAGACAGCACTGCTGGGAGTCAGGAAAAAAAAGTGCAGCACAGTTTTGATGCTGCAAAGCAGTTCTGAGTCTTGAAGGGGCAGAAAAACTGAAGAGCTTTTGAAGTTGTATAACCCAGTTTTGAGCTGGGGGGGCAGCAGAGGGTGAGATTGGCAGAGAAGAGAGCTCCAGTAATGATGCACCTTGGGTCTATGCTTACTGAAAAACTCTCAAGTCAGTGTTTGAATACACACTAGCTCAATGATACCGTAACCCTCATAGGGACTCTTGGGTACCTGCAATGATATTTTACTGTGATGGTAATAGTGATGATTTATGCTGTAAAACTCTATAGAAATTATACTATGTTTAGATTTGAGCTGAGCAACTTTTCCATGTCCTTTTACAATTGGCTTGTTGAATTTCACAAGTGAATGTGTCCTTGTATAAAACGGTGATATGTTCTATTATATCCCATAGGACTCTTCTATGTCTGAGGAAGCAGAACACAGACAAAAAGTGGAAGTGAAGAATATACTCTAGATCCTCATTCACCTTTTGTATTGCTTGGTTTTTTGTCTGCCACAAATGACAAGGACTTAAGGCATAATTACAATAGTAGTTGGAGAAAGGCTGCTATATTCTACTGTATATCTATTATAGAATAAAAACAGAAGAAAAATTATTTCTAAGTATGTGCACATAACAATCCATAATCAGGTCAGCATCTTCATGTAATGCTGGTTTTGTTATTTGGTGTTTTTTTCTTTTTTTCTTTTTTTACCAGGCAATAACAAGGTGTGAGTTCAAGGATTCTTTCCATGAGCACCTCTTGTGGTAGAGTTTCCTTCTCTGTCCCCCATGTTCCCCCTTTTTTTCTCCCAAAATATTCCTAAACTCAGCTCTTCAAGGAGAGGGAAGTACCAGTTCTTCCAGGGATACTTGCTCCCACTGAGCACTGCCTAAAGCAGCAATTGGTTCCCAGTTCTAGCTCTGATCCATGGTGTCTTCTACCAACAGTAATAGTAATAACACTAATGAAAACTTACTTCTTGAGGAATGTTTCCTGTATTCATTGTCTGTTAGCTAACAAAAGGTCATTAACATAAAAACAAAAGGCAAAGATTAAAAAAGTGATGATTTTTCTGTCTTCCTTGTAACAGTTATGGCATAGAAGAGGATGTAAAGTGCAGAGCAGCTGAACATTCATAAACTATTTTAATAACATTAGAAATAAGAAGCAGCAAGGGAAGAGACTTACGTAGCAATGTAGTTTATTGCACTAATCAGTCACTTCTACAGAGCACTATCACGGTTTTAAATCCTTGCTCCAGTGACGTGAAAAAAATTGCTGATTTCTCATCCAAGTGTCTAATAGATGTTGGTCGATATCATAGCAGTCTATAGTACCCAACTGAGCTAGCAGTGAATTCTGCGCTTAGATGGATGTAATGTTAGGCAAAGCAGGTCTGGATTATACTTGTGATAGCAAAGCAGTAATGCAAGGTCTGAAAGTGAGGTAGAATTATGGGAAAAGAAGACTAAGCTGTGTTTTGCTTGGAAATTTTTAGGTGACAAGAAAAACATCTTTGGGGTTAGGCTGAGATCTCTGGAAAGGCAGGTGACTCTTTGTGGGTTGAACCATCTTCATGGAGTAGCCAAATCTATTGCTGATTTACCTGTCTGGTGTCTTGCTATAAACACACGTAAAGGTAGAAAGTGGAAATCCCAAGAGTGAAGGCAGTGGGAGAATAGTTGTTTTCCCTCCTCCAGAACATGTGTGTTAGACCAAGAGTTTGCTTTGGAATAACTTCATGTTTGGGCAAGATGTTGTCTGGTGCTAGTTTTTGTGTGGAGAAGAGCTAAGTGTTTTAAGTCACAGCAATTTCAGTCTCTTTCCCTGACATGCAGGTGAGGGCACCCTTGAACTGTGCAACTTCTCGATCTATTTTTAGACAGATTTAAACAGTAAGTAATCCCATCCAGCACACAGTCTATTCAAAATCAAATAGTGTCTATATCAATGGCTTTGAGCTTTCAGACTCATAACACCAATACAGCTGGGAATGTAAATAAAAAGGAGGATATTAAGAAAAAGCCTCTGTTGCTGTAAACAGCAGAAATAATATGAATCAGGTATATCTTTCCATTAAATGGTTTCTTACCAAAATGAAAGCCCAGATCAGGGCTGTTATTTATAATGAACTGTCTTTGCCAGTGTTTATACCTCTCCCTTTTATAACTGGTATGTGTCAGTTCTGATTGCGTGTACTGATGACGAGAATTTAGTTGTTATATCTTTTGTTCCAAAGGGTCTTTGAAGTGCCACAACAAACTACCTACTTTCAGGCATTGCTTACTGCATCACCTTTGGACAGGTGCAAGGTAGCTCTTTTGTAACCTTTGAATCTGTTGCCTCTGAATGCTGGGAGCTGCTTGTTTTAAGCTGACGGGCAGAAGTTGGGGCAACTAGTTCTGCAGCAGATGTTGCAAATACAGAGCGACTTGAAATAACTTAGGTGCAATTAAGCCCCTTCTGCTGGGTGGTTTTTTTCCCCCTAAGTGTTTTATTAATGTTTGAGAAACACACGTGGCAGCCCTGAAACCATAATTCTACTTGCATAGTCTCAGATGGGATGGTTGGTCCCTAAAGAACGCATATCCAGCAAGCACTAATTCTCCACAAACTAGTTGTGGTGTATGTATGATTCCGTCATTGCAAATTCTTGCTTAAACTTGATGTGAGCCTAAATAAGGAGCTCGCTATGAGGTTGGCCAAAAACTCTGTCATCCACATGATACTGTATTCTATGTGTATAAATGCATATACGATCATGGTAATAGAAGCCATTTTGATCCAGATTGTCAGGATTGAAAGGATGCAGTTATGCTTGAAAAATACATATGTATTTGCATGCACAGTCACTCAAGATGGGGTTTAGGCATTTAACTGGCCATTTGTGCTCTCATTTTTGATTATTATATTCATCCCGAGGGAATGGATTTGTGCAAATCAGCCACACAAATATGCATATGTTTTGTTGCGTGCTATCATGAAAGCATGTTGCCTTATTTGGACACAGTTGGATTGATTTATTTTTTTTTTCCCTTGAAATTTCTGTTCTAATCTGAGCAATGTGAACTGCAGTGGCTTAACGTGAGTTCTTCAGCACCATATTTTCCTTTTCCAAATGGCTAACTCTTGTAATTGTTTCTGTAATGCAAGCTAATATTTCTAGCTAACAGTTATTTAAGGTACTGTCATGGCAAGCCATAATTCAACCCCATTGCCTAGTGGTCCAAATAATGACCAAGGCTTGTCCGTAGCTGAATTATCTTTTTTTTTTTTCTGCTTACTTTCCCTTCATACTCATAAACAAGTCTGTCTTTATGCCCAACTCTGAAATACAAAGGAAAGTGGAAATGATGTTGATTCAGAGCTCCATCCCGGCTGCTTCAGGGAGAGAAATGCTTATAGGGGTCTGAAGGCATTTGAAGGCCTTCTTAGTGATTTGGCCCATAGGTTTTCAGGAGGCTCACTAGGCTCTTATTCTATGACATCTTTAATATCTTTACATAGAGCGTCTACTGCAAATACTTAATAGAGAGGATGAAAAAGTCTAATCTGACATGGGAGTGGAACACTATTTTAGCCAATGCTAAGCTGCGGCTCAAAGACCTTGAGTACACTGAAACTTGCACCAAAATTCAGAACCTTCGAGTCAGCTGATTTAAGTCTCAGCTTACGAAAATAGCACTTTTAAACAACATTGTATTTGTTATATCTTCTGTGATTCTCCCTTAAGAAAGAGTAGACAACAGGAAAGGACAGTAGTAATGTGAATGCCACAGAAGTATGATGCTTTGTCAGCAAACCTTTGCTGAATAAGAAATTAATTTTTAAATTCATATTAATAATCCTATTAAGAGTTAGTATAATAAAGGTTTATTGATTAAGTTTCAAGGTGTAATTTGCCTGTGATTCTTATGCAAGAAAATTATATCTTTATGAAATGGAAATATACATGGACTGCATGACAAAGACCTAACAAAGTGGCAAACCTTATTTTTCTTTTAAATCACTTGTGATCTAGATTGACACCTTAATTCTTGGAATTTCATACCATTCACACTGGGGGAGTCTGTGAATCATTGGAAGTAATATGGAAGTTTATCTAACTGGGAAATGCTGACAAGTACAAAATGCATCTGTGAAATGGTTCAGATAAGTTTGGGCCGGGAACGATGGTGGGAACCTTTGTAAATCATAGAAGGAACATGAAAAGGATGGTTATAACTTGGACTGTCTAAAAGGTGATTCATAGACACGCGGGGTGGGTAGTATGACAATTTGCCTGGTTAGATGTGGGAGCTATGCTTAATCATGGGTCCTTCAAGGACAATTGGACTACAAAGAGCCTGTTCTGGGGTCAGCTGGGAAGTCATGGATGCCCAGGTGGTGCTGGTGGGGCTCTGCAGAGTCAGCTCTGAGTGGGGCAGAATGAGGTTTGTAAGAGCCAGCTAAGAAAGGAGGTCTGACCCTGTTGCATGAATGTTTTGAAGACTAGAAGCATGAGTGGAGGGTCATGGCCTTGGCTATTTCACGCTGAAGGGAGGGAAGGTACTTCAGGTTGTAGTAAGCAAAGAAAGAGGTGCAAGTGCTACAGGCTGCTTCTGTCTGTGCTCGGACAGTCCCAAACATGAGGTTATAATCAACTAATCTGAGCCAGTACTGTGGTCAGGCTACATTCCTGCAAGCTAATGGCAAAAGAGCCTGCATGGATGATGGTTTGATTGCCATCTGTGCTAACATTCATGAGACAGCGCAGAGACTCGTGGATTTGTGTTAGTGTAACAGAGTAGAGCTGAGGCCCAAGCAGTGGCTCCAGTCTTCTTCTGTTTGTGTTTTCAGGTGTCAGCTGGGAACTGACTTGTTGAAATTTTGCTTTAGAGAGTGATTTCTGATAACTTTAGGTAGCCCAAAGCAGGACCTGCTGGATAATCTCAAGGGACTTTCCAGGAAGCCTTAGCTCCATTTTGTACCCTGAAAGGAGTTGAAGAGATGAGACATGTCTCCATTAGGCAGCGGAGTTCAGAAGCTTATCTGCATTGCTTTAAGCTTGCTAGTTTCATATCAGCCCATTAGAGAGCCTCTTTCCCAGACTGGGAAGGTGATGGAACTCTTAGTAGTTCTCTAATACCTAGTGTTCTTAGGCTGCTTTTTCTCTTTCCACTTCAAAATGTCACATTGGATTCCTGATGGAATCAGAGATTTTTATCCTCCTTGTCTCTGCTAGACCTCTGGCTTTTTTCTGGTTTGATTATACATGGAAGAAGTAATTTCTCCCATATGTGAGATAGGGTGAAAATTAAACAAACAAGCTGGCAGATAGACAGAATAGTTCTTCATGTCTGGAAAACTGCAATGAGCTGTGACTTAAGAATTACAGTGCTTCATATTCAAACTTTTCATTTTGATGCATTGGGGTGGCACAGGAGCTGACAGTGACATATGGAGAAGGCCCTCTTAGCAGGATTGAGGCTGTTATGTGATAAATGACACAGTATGTCAAAGGACTTCTGTTATCCATCATGCTGGCTTCCTCTGAACACACTCTCACTAAAAAGAGAAGTAGCTACACAAACAGCTGCAGGATGCTGTAGGTAGGGTCAATGGTGTGTTCAGAAGAGAAGAAAGCTGGGAAGTGCATGTTCACGTGGGTATTAATAACCCCTGAGTTTTGAGTTCAGAATTTTTAAGTCTTTTTTTTTTTTTGTTTAAACATCTGAGGTTACACCAGTTTTACATCTTTGTCAAGAGTGAACCTTACCTTCAACAGAAGTTGTCTCGAAAGTCGTTCAGTCAAAAGGTTTCAAAAAGTCACCAAGTTCTCAATGCTGAACAGCTAAGCTTTCTCTAAAGAAAGGCTGTTTAGCATCAAGTTTTGGATTGAAAGTATTGTTCTGTCTGCTGATACATCCCCAGAATTTCCCTCCTCTTGCTTTCACCTCTGTTTTGTAGTTAGTGCCTGAAATGCAGTGGAGTGAAAGTCACAGTCTGTACTTTGCTATATGTGTGAGACATGGGAAAGACAGGCAAACATAGTAGTGGGGTGGTACAGCTGCTGTTATAAATGTAAGGGATAGAAAATGCTTCTGAGGGATGGAACAGGGCTTTGACTCTACATACCTAATGCAGAAATATCCACTTTCTGCTGTTGTTGATCATTCAAGTTAAGAAGCAATGAGGTGGGCTTTCACAAGTCTGTGCCTTCCACTGTTGGAAAGTTTGTGGGCTTTCACCTCAGATGTCTTTTCGCTCTGTCAGCTTTAAGCCAAAAATACCTCTTTACATTTTCATTCATTTCAGATTGACACATGCACCAGTGGCTATTCAAGAGGAGCAAGAGATGTGTGGGGAATATAGGCACTTGTCCATTTCAACCTCCGTTAGTCCATCTCTTTTTTTTCCATCAGCCATAATGGCTGTTTTTTTCCTTACTGGATTAATGGACCCTCAATAGCTATGTGGCCTAGAAACCTAGACAAGTAGTCTGTTTCTTTTGATCCCTGAACTCCTAAAAGCCTGATTCTGACTCTGCTTAAGTGGTGTTGATGTGCCCACATGCACAGTAGTAGTTGGTGCAGAATAGCAAATGTCACTACTTGACATTTCGTTCATAACAGTAGTATTTAAAGGAAAAGCTTTAACTTGATGATTCACCAGTGGCCAGTGTCAAATGATCTGGGATGGTCTTCATGTTACAAGTGTCAATCACCAAATGGATTACTCTGGAGATAATTTAATCGGAGCCCATCAGTGAACGAGCTTAAAAAAATCCCCTTGCTTCTAGATTATTGCCGCAGCCTTATTGCATATGAGACAAGCATAGTCTTGATAGAAGAGTGGTTACAACTTCTGTAGCCCATCTAACAAACCCATTTCTTTGAGGATGGAGTTGCAAGTCCTTCAGGTGCATCAGTTATGTAGTTAAATACAGAACTTGAGGTTCCACGACTGCTGAGCTGGAAGCTCCTGCTCAGAACAAAATTTGTTAAACACAAACCAATCTAAATATATAGATATCTCGGCCCCCTCCAACTCCTAGTGCTGCTGTACTCCGCTTTATTTTACAGTACAGCTTTTCCTTCACAAACTCCTCATGTGATGAGACACTTATTTCAGCTGTTGACCCTATCAATGACCCCTCACTGGGAGATCAGGTGTAGAGAACCAGGCTATTATCTGCCTTCCACTCACACATTTCTAATCAAAGCAGCCAATTTTGCAAACGCCTACAGCTGAAGTCACAGTGAGGGAGAGCCGGCTGAGTACAGAGAAAACAAGTGCTTGGAATGGCAGAGCTAGGGGAAAGAATCCTAAGGGTAAGGCTAAAAAAGAAAAGTCAAGCTGGGAGAAAAGATGAACAAGTAAAGCAGGCAGAAATTCTAAATTCCAGTTTCATATTTAATATAAGAAATCATGAGAATCAGTCAGTATAGTGAAGTAAAGCATCTCTACACCCTCCATGCATCTCTCCATGCTCCTTTAGCTTTCTTACTCCAATGAACATTGGTAGCACAGTAGTATTGTATTCTGTTTTCAGTGTGTGTGCTTAAGACAAAATGGGGTTTCAAAAAAAATTAAATAAAATCCAAAGCAGCTCTGAGAGGACGATATCCCTTCAGATGTTCTAAAGGTTAATGTTTACTCCAGTTATGACATCTGTTGATTCTGTCTGTTCTCTCTGTTGATTTTTGTATAGACTCAGAGAACTCTAAAAAGTTTGAGCCCATGTGCACTGGGTTCAGAAGAAAAAATAAGCAGGATTGCTGTGTGGCACCTCCTGCTTTGGTCTTTAAAAGCTACAGTCCAGGCTACTATCTATCACTGTTGTCATTACCTGTAAGCAGAGAAATCTTGTTAAATAAGGCAGTAATCCTTGATGATGTGTCAAACATCTGTGCTGTTCCCTCCCTTGGAGCACTAGTTTCACCTGATAACCATGCCACTTGCTTACTTTCCAACATGATATAGAGGTGTCAGTTTATCATATATGAACGTTTTAACGACACTTCCATAATAGGTAAATGATAGCAGTATCTTATAACCTGGTGGAGCAGGCTGTCAATAGTTTATAGTCACAAATGATGGGCTGGCACATCAGGCTGGATACTGAGGCACTGCCTTTAGCTGCCTTTGATTTTCATTTTTTGTTCCTAGTTGAAAGGTCCTGTAGGCTGTAATTGCTTTTAGGGACTGATAACATTGTGTTGTTAGCTTTGGATTTGAGAGCAGCTGTTGTTTCAGTTCCTGTATGTTTTACTGTCTGCTTTATAATTATAGTCTATAAATTGTGTTAGGATTTTTGGTAACAACATGTGTACTGAAAATGAGATTCTTTTCAGTATTTGTGTCAATTTACAGAAGACAGAGAAAGAAAAGAAACATTGTCAAATTATGTGTGTGCTGCTTTTCTCATCTTCCTGGGTTTTTGATGTGAGTGAGAGTTTGTCTGGCATTTTTTCCGGGATTGCAGTCGGATGTTCACCCAGTGCCACTTGGATTTGAAGCATGAACTTTCAGAGCCACCACAGTGTAGAAGCTTCTTATCCGTAGGAGACTGATATTAGCATCTTTTCCACTGCACGACCTGATTCCTCATTTGTAATTCTCTGCAGTAGACTTAATGGAAGATGCTCTAAGCAAAGTCCTGGGTCTCTGTGTGTAAACAAAACAACACTGAGAAACCCCCTGAGGACCAAGTTGGTTTTTTTCTTATGCTGTATAACTTTCCAGTTATGTGAATAGCGATGTGAATATTTTGGTTGGTTTTCCTTACTACCCTAGTGTATAGTGTTTTTTTTCCTTGCTTTACTCCTATACAGAGTTGGATACTAATTTCTTTTCAGTACAGATTCTGTCTCTTTGTCTTCCACTTTTGCCCTTTCTTTCTCTGTATATGTCTCTCTCTCACCATGCAGTTCTGCTTCTGTGTTTTGTCTGTTGTTCTCCCACTCTTCTTTGTTTATTTTTGTTTTGGTAATCCACTGGGATTATATAAAGATCCTGTTTAGTGTGATGTGAACAAAGGACCATTGAAGCTCTAGAGCACCCTGTGTCATTACAGGTGGTGGGATCATTCAGAGCTCTGTTTATCATTATTTCTTGTTAGTAGAAAAACTGTTTGAAAATTATTGATTTTGACGGGTGGGTTCAAAGTACTGTAATTTAGAGAGGTCAGTTTCCACACAGCAGACAGAAAAGCTTAGAAGTTTATCTAGCTGTTCTTATGTAGATAGAGTAATATATAGATCTGGTATCCAAGACTGTAGAAGTTATTTAGGATATTATGAGTTTTAGGAGATGTAGTATTGGTTGAAAAGGTGTGTCCTTAGTGTTAGCTATTTTAAGTGCAGCATATTGTGATGTGCAATACGTCATCTTTTTCTTTCTGCCACCTCTCTATGTTGCTCTGCTAATGTACCCCAATACTGACCTGTGGACACAGTTGTGTCATTGTGGAATCCATCCATGCTGTCATCTGAGGAAACTCCAGCCTAGCATTTCTCCTGCATTTGTAAAATAATTCTTCCTCTTCAATAAAATGGGCAATATCATATTCCTTAAGTAGCTTTGCTCCCCATTGGCCTGCGCTATTACAGTATTTTTCCCTATTACTTATGTAGAGCTGTTTTATATTAAATAATAGGGAGTGTTAAACGGTCTCATTATTAGCGTTCAGAAACCTTTAGTGTAGCTTAAACTCTCCTCAGATGTGGAGCAAGCTCAAATCCCATTAAGAAGATTCCTGGGTTTATATTTTTCAAACCATAGCTTTCATTTCTATGGCAATTTCCCTTCATCACCAAGAACAAGTAGTGCTTGTAAATTCTCTGGCTAATAACTTGGTGATTACATTATTAATGATGTATTGTGCAAAACAGGTGTGTAGGGGGAAGAATTAGAAGAGAAGAGCCACTGTTGACCTTGAAAATGGCAGCAAATTTCTTTGTTTCTCCTCCTTGAAAATTGTTTGGCTAAGTGAAGTGAGATTGGGTTTGATCATTTGTTTTAAACATCTTGTTACCAATAATCCATTTATCTGTGGGATACATGGAAGAGCCCCTGGATTCCATGACGTACTGTAAACATCTCTGGGGTTGCACTCTCAGAATCTGCATTTGATGTCACTCATCCTCAATAACTAAAATGTACCCCAGCAGGGTAGGAAAAGAACTTGAAATCATTTTAAAGCCATGTGGTGTTTTTTATTTAGATAAAATTAACTAGTATGTGCTTTTTTTTTTCAGTTTTGTGATATGAATATGAATAAAATATTTGTCTGTGTGGAGCTGATTGTAATGTAACGTTCCTGTTGCTTTCAGTAGGGATTCAGGAAGGGAGTTGCTTTTCTATAGTCATACCTGGACATAAAAAAGATACATGTCCAGTAGGGAAAAGAAGTGTTCATATGCAATTTCTGGATTTTTTTCTCTTTTTTTCTTTTTTTTTCAGTTTTCTGCCAGAGGCTTGCTAGTAGGTACAGTTGAGAGGAAGATCATCTTATTTACTTAAAATGACCCGTGGTATATCTGTGGTGCATCCAGGTATATGAAGGTCATTGATGGATCAACCCACTGAAGATAAGGGTTCTTTTTTTTCCCTTCTTTTTTTTTTTTCTTTCTTGAACACTGTTTTTCACTATTTGTAACCATTTTACCACTGCAGCTTTGAAGTGTAACAAAGACGTTTACAGTCTATAGAAAGAAAGCATCTTTTCTTTTATACTATAGAATGTAATAGATGTTAGAAGTAAGGTAGAAAGGCATAGTAAATAATTGACAGGTATCACATGGCAATCCTGGTCCAATGAGACAAAACCTGACATTTGTCATCGTCATAGTCCCTAGGTGACACCAAGTGTCAATACTGAGTTCTGAGCATGCCATTATAATGGCAAAGGGTAATAAGGAATGACTTTCTTTTTCATCTGTTTTCTGAGGTAATCTTGTGCCCAGGAACAGAAGGAATAAGTAGTATTACGAGTTTGTTCTGAAGAGTTTATTTTCATGTGTTCCTGTTATTAATAATTATTTTTAATTATGTGTAGCATAATACACCAAATTCTAACAGTGATATATTTGACATCAGAGTTGGGGCCTATGAATGTCCTAAAAATGTGTGTTCTGCTGGCTAGTCATACAAAATAGGAAAACAGTGGTTTGACTAATTTTCTTATTTCCTCTGTTTCAGGAAATGGTAAATAGATTTCTAGATGACCTTCTGAGTAGCCTTCTGTGAAGGGTTTCTGCAGCCTTTAGCATGAAGGGCACATTGGTCAACATAGGGACCTAACTTATGCTTGGATTCTGTTTTCCTACATTGCAGTGTGGATTCACATTTGCTCTGCTGGAATAGGTGAAGTTACTTTGCAGTCTGTCAGTATAACTGGGAACATAACCTAACTGAGATGTGTAAATTGTTCCTGTTTTCTTTCTTACCCACCTGTCTTAAGAACAAACTGTCAACTTTATCTGTCAACCAATCAGAATCTGGCAGTGAAACATGTGGCTAAAACATCTGGTGGCAGAGGAAATTCAATTTGCATCTCTGCCAACTAGTAGCAAACACTGTATATTTAGGGTTGCGATGGCAAGGAAACTCCATTTCTTTTGTGAACAGCTAAAGGAAGATATGCACTGATGCTCCTTGCCATTGCAACACTTTCTAGGACCTGATGTGTATATGTACATGCACACTTTTAGAGAATATATATTGACTGTGCAGGAAACCTGGATAGGTATTCATTGAAAATATAAGTCTCGGTTTCAGCCATAAACACAAAGTGCAGCTTCTCCAAGTGTTGCATAGATATTTCCTGTGTGGACATTCTGGGCTGAGTGTGAAACATGGATAAGCGATCAGGTTAATGGAGCAGTGAAGGCATATTTGCAGTTGCAAGCAGAGAGCTAAATAATAATAATAAATCAGTAAGTAAATAAATAAAAGTCAAGCAGCTCTGTTCTCTGAATACAGTGAAGGGGCAGTGTCCATTCAATCAGCGTAGTGACTTTGCATTTGATGAAATCCTGAGAAGTGGATGTAAATAATACCTTGAGAATATAGGTGGCTCAAATGTCCATTTGCAATGATGGGAAGCACGTTTTGGAATGAACTTTAACTCAACTCACTGAATCAGAGCACCCAGGGAAGTGGTTCTTTCCTTCAAGGCTCTCAAGTTACTTTACACATATGGAAATAAAAAATATGTCCATCCATCTGTCCTAAGCTTTATTCTTGACAATTCCTCTGCTTCAGGAGGATTTCCTCACCTGTAAGAAATATGATTTGACTGAATTGATTCCTTTTGTTATTTTGTTCAAGTGGCGTCTGCCAAACTACTACTGCAGCAAGATTCTTTTTGGTGCTTAAGGGAGAGCTTCTGTCAATAACAAACAGTGGGATCATTGTTGCACCTCCACTGTCTTTAAAAGCTTTCTATCCTTGAGATTTTTTGAGAGATACAAGTATAAATTATAGCTGAATTTGTGATGGATGCAAACTAATTTACCTTGGAACTTGCTCCAAAGCATTGTCATTCCTTCAAATGATGTCCCTGCTGAGATGGTAGATGGTGAGTGGAAGTTGGCAAAGGGAAAAGCAAGAAAGAGAAGACCCCCTGAGGCAGTCCAGTTGAAACAATGATGTAATCTGTCACTGAATTGTGCGAGAAACTGTTAGGCAACTTGCTATGGACCACAACAGACCATCCATGGAGAACCCTATAGGATGAACAAAAGTAGCTGTGAAGGAATATCGTGAAAGCCCAAAGCTGTCACTGTCTGTGAGGCTGAGTGGCTTTGTGCATGTATTGTACTGACCCTGTTAGATGAGCAAGACCTGATGATTATTTGTTCTCTGGAGTGAGGCAATAGTGTGAGGCTTTATTAGAGTAAACATGGTTCTTGGAATAAATGGTGACAGCAAATCAGTCACTGACTACTGACTCATCCTGTTCCATTTGTAGGCCAACAGCAGAGATCTTTAAATTACGTTAATTCCTGCTTGTACTCTTCCTCTTCCAAAGAAAAAATTTAAACTGTATGTCAGAGGATCACCCTAGCATGGAAGAAAAACCACCTATGTCCTTTCAGTATCCATATTGGTTGTTCTTTGTGATAGACTAAAAGGCCATCTGAGGAGAGTGGGGTTGAACTCTGATGTCTTTCTGCCAATTCAAGATAGTGAGCTCTGCCCAAAGGGTAGTGCCAGTAGCATAAGTTAGGCCAGCCCTGTGGCATCCTGTTCTCTTCTCGTTGCCAGGCCAAACATCCACTTTGGCAGTGCTGGGCCCAAGTCCTCCCATTCCAGCAACTCTGTGGTGTCAATGATAAACAGTCTGCTCATAATGACAGGGTTTGGCATTCTTTTTCCAACTGTTGCAGCAGTAGGCAATACATCTTTTATTATGTGTGCCAACAGCGCGTGATAACATTAAAACTCTTTCCAAGTGGAACTCTGTCTTGGTGCTTTACTGATAGACAGGTAAAGCAACAGACCTATAAGAGGCAGAAAGGAAACCTGCAGCTCCTCACATCTCTCATCTTTATCCACAAAAGGCATCTTGGCTTATTTAATGTCTTAAAGTTACTTGAACAACAGCTTCTAGCAGAGCAGGCTGATCTTCTGTTGGAGCTTTACACTTAGAACAAACTGAAGGAGGCACTTGCAGAGGACAGTTGGTAGACATCTTTGTCTTGTCTTTGATGATGTGACAACTTTCAATGTGCTGTGTTTTTGGTTTTTTTTTTTTTAAAGGCTTGATTAATTCATGGTGTGGTGAAGAGATGGTCTTCTCTACATAAGAATGAAATGTGGAATTCCCGAGCAGCATTGGAAGCTCAAAAGGAAACACTGCAGTGGGGATATATACTCTGTTGGTTTGTTGTTGCCTATAAGGTCCATTTTGAGTCTCAATACCTTGTTGTCTGTACAGTGGGCTATTTCTGTGGTGTTTAAAATATTGTTTGCTTTTCTGTACAACTCCTGAACTTGTAGGTCCAGAGAGACTTTGCAGCTGATGGGAGTCAGCTTGAGAGATGAGTAACTGAAGGTTAAATGATATTCACTGGGAGTCTGTGGATCTGTTACTGATGTGAATGTATCTAAATATCAAATGGGCTTGATGGGGGATCAAAGAAAGGAAAATGGGATAGCCAGATGCCACAGGTGAAATAAAATTATCAAATACGTGACGGTTTGAATATATGTTAAGCACCAATTAGTCCTTTTAACTCAATGTCTTCTGATGGAAGTATCTTTGGCTTATATCAGCTGAAGGAGACCTGTGCTTCCACCTGCCAGAGGATGTATTCAGAAGTGTTCACCAACATGGAATATCTACTGTATAACTTTAATATTGAGGACGACATAAGTTTGTGGGTTTGGATGTAAACTACCATGCTGTTAATTCATCCTTAGCATCTGTGAGCCATCCGACGCAGTATTTCTTTTGGATGGCAACCAGTACTGTATGGTACAGAAGACACAAAAAACCTCCTTACAGACAAATGTGAGGAAAAGACACCATCCCTACATTTAATCACTGGAAAATGGCTCAGAACTGGTTTTATATTTCCTCTGAAATGCTCCTACTTAGAAATTTAGTAATTCTTTGGCTATTGGAAGACTTTAAATTTAGGTCACCTAATCAAGTCTCCCTATCTGATGGTGTAATATCATGTTCTGTAATTTCTTCCAGGCCAGTCATATTCACCTGACTGATCTGGGAAGTGCTAGACTGAAACCACACTAAGCAATTTTAACCCATTTCAACACCTGCAAAATTTGTGTTTTACTGATGTTTACACACAATTGCAGTTACTGTCTTTCTGCTAGACAGCAGCTGGGGGCTGATGGCAGGCCAGCTGCAGCCTGCCACAGCCACCGCTGGAGTGCCTTCGTGTATAAAAATGATAAAACAACCAGCCCTAATTGCAGCTGGGATTTTGCAGCTGTGGAATCACACCATGAGAAATACATTCAATGCTGCAATTCAGTGAGCGTGCTTTTCATGCCAACAAATTTGCCTTGTGAGCTGAAGAGAAGTAAGCTCTGTAGACCTCATTCTTTTTTTTTCTTTTCCTGGTTGCAATCCCTTTTTGCTCTCTGTCACTGGTAATTTTCACTACTCGGGAATAGAGATAAGCATCCTTCATGTCATCAACCTTTGAGGACCACTAAGTAATTGCTTTCTTGGCTGCGAACAACTTAAGAAAAAAAGATTATGAATGTTTTGCTCTCTTTGAATCATCATTTTTCCACTTTCATCAAATGTTTACTGTGCAATACCAGACAAATCATTAAACTGCTTTGTAGTTACTTTACCCATCTGTACAGTGATGGCAGTAATACCTTAAAGGACCTCTTTGGACTTAATTTAATGATAACATAATTATTAATAATGTTGGAGTGTTTATTTGAAAAAAGACGGTCCTGTCAAAATAGAGATTTCACATTAAAAGTACATTTGCCATACTCTACAGGAGGGTAAGGATAACGAATTTATTTTTTTTTTTAAAGGTAGATGTTTATTTTGGACATCCAAAAATGGCAACAACTACAACTGGTTTGATATACCTTTTTGCCTAACTCACTGATAATTTTTGGTGATCAAACTTGCCAGCTGCCCAGAAAATCAGAACAAAAACTTTATCATCAGCATTCTGGAAAATGCTGTGTATTTCTCTCTGACTTTTTTTGGAGAGGGGTTGTAGATGTTGTTACATCTTAACAAAAATTACAACTTTTAAGCATTTTACAACACCATATAGCATTATTAATTACACAACATTATCTGAATTAAGCTGATCAAGAAGGGTAGAAGACTGGTTGAAGTTTTAGCTAGGTCTTGTCCTGTAGGCAGCAAGTTACTTCACTTGCTTATAAATATTTTAAACAGAGAAGAAAAACCATCAAGCTGAAGCTGAGAAAGCACTGATTTACCTAAATACAGACCATGACAACTGAACTATGTTGCCTATATATAGGAAGAAGACAACTTTGATCTTGAGATTTTTCCTATGCCATTCTTTATTACTCAGTGTTTTCACAGTCTTGGTCAAAATAATTGGCGACTTTGTGCAACCTTTGTGTCAGCTGATCAGAATGGCCTACTTGAATTTGCACATTGATTTTTGTAGGGGATATTTCTGTGAGTATATCTGTATCGAATAAGTGTTATGCAACTCAGTCTTTAATCTGTCTTGGGTCTGTGAGTGGTAGGATAGCTCAAAGAACAAGGAGTCCTGAAGATATTAAAAAAGGAAAAACACTGTTGTGTGTCATCAGAAATATTCTAGAAACTTGTAAGGCCTCTTGCCTTTTGTTAGGATTCTAAGCAAGCACCATGCTTGTTGCTCTTTCACATGTCTTTGAATGGAGAATATTTTATTCTTCTGTGCTTTCTTTCCATGCCTTTCTACTGAGACACACACTATAGCTACATCTCCACTGAAAACAGTCTTGAAGTTGTATCTAGGGTTGTTTCTTAGCAGTGACAGACTGCCGTTCTTCTCTTTGGAAAACAAAACAAGTTTGAAAACCTCTTGGTTCAAAGTTGGAGCTTAGCATAGTTTCTCCTTAGAGGTGAATGTCGTATTGCCCTGTATGATGGACTTTGCAGTACATCAGTGCTGTCGTTGACCTGGTGAGTCTGAATATGTATTAACAGTTAAAACATGTTCAGGTCTTTTATACAGGTACGTGAGATCTTCTTTCCCCATGAGAAGGTCAATAAGAGTTTGCTATTTAGACAGAGAAAAAATGTAGCCCTCAGTTTTTGATTTCTGTAAAGATGGACTACATGGTTCTATTCTTTGGTTACCATCTAAGTGTGCTGAGTTAGATCAGTCAGTAGATATAAATTGCTTTCAATGGCACTGTGTCAATTTTTACTCATGGACCTTCTAAGTAGAAGAGCTATGGCTGCAAATTACCCTTCTATATGTCTTACAATAAGTGATGGAGAGGTGGTATTAGAGATCTCTTCTTTTGTCCTTTTCTCCACGTCTAAATAAGGGACTTTGTCAGCCTGATACTTTGTCATCTACTTTCCTATGAAATATTTCAACTTTTGATCAGAACCTGATATTCTTAACTCACTGAAAAAGGACAGTTGTTCTTATCTGAAAGATTTTTAAACACTTTGGTATTAAGATTGGATGGCAATCATTGATTTTCTTCGTGAGTATCTTCATGCTTACTCATCAATTCCAAAATAGTCACAATTCATTCCCCTTGAAGAGATTATTCCTCTATTATATTACATTAAAAACTAGTGTATGCAGGGGGTGATGGGGAAGAGCTAAGGGAAAAAAGCCTCACATGTCTGGATAAAACACTGTATCCTCAATTCTGGAATATTGCTGATAAACTGAGTCAAGAAGTTTGAAGCATCAGAAGCTAAGAACAGAGTTAAAAATGAACAGTAAGAACTATAAATTATTTGCCCCAATTCAATTTTTTTATTTTTTATTTTTTTAGGAAGCTAGTTAAGAATTTCCTGACTTTGGAAGATGCTAAGTGCTTGCAACTCTATTGAACTTCAATAGGCAGTGATGAGTAGCTCCATGTTTTGAAAAATCAGGTCATTTATTTCAGTATTCAAGTAACTTCACTTTACAAATCTGTTTCAAGAGGGAATTTTTTGATCGTGCTAGTCCCTAATTAAAATTTGTCAATTGCTGTGCAAAAACAGCTTAGATTTTTTGCTCACATAAGTATATATGAACCACTTTCATATGTTTGTTCCTATCTAGTGTCCTAATTCTTCTTTCATAGAAACTTTCAGCAAGACTTCTACAGCTAATATGTTCAGCATGGTATCTGTTGCAAGTCTTCCAGATCCCTTGAGATTCTAATAGCACCTGTTAGGAATCTTAAATCTCTCTATGCACCCTGAATCTTCAGTGACAGCTTTCCTTAGCACTTCAATGAACTCTCTGAAACCTTTGTCCAATTCTTGGTAGGGATTGTGAGCTTTCTGGAGAATTTGGTTGAGTTTTTTGGTTTTACAGTAATTCTATTCATTACTGCTTGTTATAGGTGTATATTTTTAATTTTTTCTGAATATTTTACAGGGCTCTGCAAGCCCATCAGGTTTCTCTAGTGGATGCTTTATTTTAATAAGTGTGTATTGAATGCTTCGTTTAACTGTACTATTGTGAAGTGCCCAGAGACACCGTGCTTGGATGAGCAGTTATGCAAGTAGGATTTGTTGTTTTTTAGTATCAGAATTAACATTCAGCTGAGGTTTGAAGGCTGATAGTGCATGTGCATAGGGGAAAGTAAACAAATAAAAAAGAGCTTAGTACATCTACAGACATAACCCCAAAATGCTTTCCTTCTCCGTGACAGCTCGCTCTACTCACTGGCAGATCAGCCCCCCAAATGCCCCTCTAGCAATGCTGGAGTGGCTGTTGCCTGATCTCTGAGGACATGCTGAAGGATTAGCTTCATGCTAGCAGGGGACTGAAATTGTTTTGCTGAGAATTGAAGGAATGCAGAAGTGTTATCTCTTTGTTTCTCCCCCGTTTATCATTATTAAATCAATATTGTTTGACATGCCAGTCCTGGTGAACGGGTGCTTTATTGGTGAAACCTTGTTGTCTACAGGCTGGATGTGGCCTAGGTAGTAGTTGCTAGGTTTCTAACAGGGACCACTCAAATTCACGATTTGTGTGGTAGTCCTAAGACACATAGTTTTTCTGGCCTGGGCACTGGAAGAATTCAATCTTTCCTCTCTCAACCTGAGATGCTTACAGAAAGGATGTAGTAGGGGAGATGGTACACACGTTTGTGAGCAGAAATGTCTGTGAGAGAGTGAGTGGCATTCTGGGATGCTTTTTTATATTTTAGTAACTGGAATGACTTAACTATTTGCCAGTTACTAGCGATTACATGAAGTGACCTTCAGTTACTGGCAGTGAAGGTATTTCTAATTCATTGCTCAAGTCTTCCAAAGCCTTAATGGTCTCCCTGAATACATGGGAAAACCATGCAAAGTGTTAGCCAAGCGTTCACAACACTGGAGAAAGGTATGATGTAGGGGTAGAACATCTATGAGGAAGATACCATGTGTTGGTGGAGAAAGAATGAAGGAATAAATGTCTGGTTAAATGGAAAATAGCCACTTCCCTTCAAAGTCAGGTGGAATGTATAACAGGAAAATAAGAGAAGGTGGTTTTAGTTGGGTTTTTATGGGGGCTTGGTTTTGGTTGTTGGTGGTGTGTTATGGGGTTTCTTTTTATTTCTGTTTTGATTTGGAAGCTGTATTGCAAACATGTCTGATCCATAAATACAGTTCATCTCCACAGAAGGGAACATTTATTGCAAAGAAAGCAAACAATGTTTTGTAGGAACTCCTGACTCCTTGGTGGAATTCACAGGCAGAGTTAGGAATCCCGTGCCAGAAAGTAGAAATACAACAAGCCTGGATTCATATGTATCATTGCTAAGTAACCTGTAAGGAAATATTACTTTATTGCAGAGATATTACTTTACTTGCCATGCAAATAGCCTATAAAGGTAGTAGAGGTCAAGTCCCATAACACCATAGCCCACTATAGTGGGAATTTCCAGTAATGTAAATTCCAGTAATGCGGTTGTAGATATTAGCAGTAATATGTTCATAATCATATTGGGTTTACAACATGACTAGAAAAAAAAGGGTGAGGAGGAGACTGGGGAGAAAAGAGGAAACTGCTCTATGGTGAGCGACTAACAATTTGGTGTTACCTTGTTAGCTAGTCTGCATCTGCCTTTCAAAGGAAAGGAGTTGGAAAACTATGTACTTGGTTTTGTGTGATTTTGTAAGCTACCATTCAGCATATTTCAGTTAATGCTGCTTTGTCAAAACTATAATTTACTAATGGAGGAAGTGTAGTGTGTCTTCATATATGTCAGCTGGTGGCCAGTTCAACTATAAATCACATCACGGACTCATGTACAGTGAGGCCCCTTTTTGTGCTGCTACGCTCAGCTGAGCAACTTGGTGACAAAATAAACCTGTCCTGTGCCAGTTCTGTTTTAGAGAAGAAAAACGGCACCTTTTCTGAGCAATGGGAATTAATACTGAAGGATGAACGTGTGAGCCTACTCAGCGTTATAGTGGGACAACCAACTCTGCCTAATCTAGAGCAGCCGTTTTTAAATATTTTTTTAAGTTTATTATTAACTTCTCTTAAAAAAAAACAAAACAAAAAAACCCACCAGAACAAGCTTGGCAGATCAATGTTCAACCCTCCTACAGGGCTGAAAATACTTGCTCAAAAGTATCTTATTTTGAAATACCGCCACCTCATTGTCATGCAGGTGTGACTTGCAGAGACTTATCCCTGCTGCTTTTTCTTGTTGAGGAAGACAGCTGAGGTGGTGGAGAATGGGGAAGTAATGCACTTCAGCTTGGGGGGAGTGACTTCAGTCACTTCAGTTGTTGTATTAGTCCGGTTATTTTGTAATTTATTAGAAAAACATTTGTAGTAATCTTAACTTTCAGATTCACAGCTACTGCTTTGAGAGTTTTCCCTTCATTCTAGTTAACTCTTTAGTTCCACAGGAGTAGAGGACATTGAGAAGGAGTACTGTCTCCTAGACTTCTTGGCTAAGGAAGGGTTCTAGGAAAAGCTAAGAGATCTCAAGTCATAGCTGGACATTTTTTTGAGTAGGAGATGGGTGGGGGGGCTTCACACACCGCTTTGATTGTGATTGTCGGTCTTAATCTATGATGCCACACTTTGCCCTTCTGCATTATTTATTTTAGTTGAAGTTCTAAAACAATCATCTGCAAATTGCAATTCTTAGTACTCATTTGTATGCAGAAATTGCACCGATTTAACTTACAGGTTTTTAAATCAACGCAGTTAATTCAATGCAATCCATATGTGAGCAATTAGCTTAAGTCAGTGAAGAATATTCTTCAGCTATATGGATATAAACCACATTTAAAATAAGAAAATCAGAATACAGGAATTAGAATCAGGCTAAAGGACATTAACTTAAAAGTAAAGTTTTAGCTAATTTGGTATGCTTTCATCAGATCTTAGGTTCTATTCCTAGTTTTTCGCTGATTTACTGCTTTGTTGCATATGTAGCTTCACTTTTCAATATCCCTGCCTGCAAAATTAGGATTTGCTGACATCGCTTGTAGGAGGATGTAAATAGGGCTGTTTGGGAAAACATGTTTTTCCCGCTATGGAAATCTTAAGCTTTTCTATGAATAATGGATAGTCAAAACCAGAGCCAAATGTTCCCATTTAAAACAGTATTTCCATTTGGAAGTCTCATTGTGGTGTCATTTGGAAGCTGTTTGCCTGCCCTGTTGTCCTGGCTCCCCCAGCTCCCATGCTGCATTGTACTTCTGCATCTCGCTGAACTGCTTTCATAGAGTCTTGATGTTGCATTAGGGAACAAGTGGCCCAGCCAAATGGATGGGTAGGAATGGGTGCCTAAGACCCATCAAACGCATAATTTTTAACATGCTGAGACATCTCTCTTAAACAGTTCTGATATTTTGGATGGTACCATTTGTAGTTTTGACTGAAAAGTCAAAGTTTTGAGGGGAATAGGGTGTTTGATTGGTGAGGAAAAGATAACGCTTCCTGCAGAAAGTTGATTCTTGTTACAAGAAACTTCTTGAGCTGAAAATTGACTTTTCTATCCAAAACCAGTGATTGAAAATGCTGGTTTAAGGCTTTTTTTTTTTATCAATGATATACTCTAGGATCATAGAGTAATTTGGGTTGGAAGGGACCTTTAGATGTCGTCTAGTCCAACCGCCCTGCAATGAGCAGGGACATCTTCAACCAGATCAGGTTGCTCAGAGCCCTGTCCAGCCTGGCCTTGAATGTTTCCAGGGATGGGGCATTGGCCACCTCTCTGGGCAACCTGTGCCAGGGTTTCACCACCCTCATTGTAAAAATTTTTTTCCTTATATGCAGTCTAAATCTCCCCTCTTGTAGCTTAAAACCATTACCCCTCCTTCTATCTCAACAAGCCCTGATATAAAGTTTGTCCCCATCTTTCTTATAGGCTCCTTCAGGTACCAGAAGACCACAATAAATTCTCCCTGCAGCCTTCTCTTCTCCAGGCTGAACAACCCGGACTCTCTCAGCCTTTCTGCATAGGAGAGGTTACCATTCCTCTGATCATTTTTGTGGCCTCCTCTGGATCCACTCCAACAGGTCTGTGTCTGTCCTGTGCTGAGGGCTCCAGAGCTGAACGCAGGACTCCAGGTGGGCTCTTACCAGAGTGGAGCAGAGGGGCAGAATCCCCTTCCTTGACCTGCTGGCCACACTGCTGGGGATGCAGCCCAGGGTACAGTTGGCCTCCTTGGTTGCAAGTGCATGCAAAGTCTTCTCTTCTTGGAGGTATACCCTTTAATTCCTTTATGGTATTTCACTGGTGTTTCTCTGTTGGAGCCTATTACCTCAGGAGACCCTGGCTCACCTCTGATCTTAGAGGTCTTTTCCAACCTATGATTCTGTAAGACTCCACGTTGCTGCTGTGTAGCCAGCATGTCTCAGAGCAACAAGCTGAAGTGTGTATATATATACATATGAATATTATATATAAAATATATGTAATAGACATACATATAAAAAAAATCATAGAATCTTTAAAGTAGGAAAAGACCTCTTAGATCGTTAAGTACAACCGTCAATCCAACACCACCATGCCTGCTAAACCATGTCCTGAAGTGCCACATCTACATGTTTTTTGAATGCCTTCAGGGATGGTAACTCCACTACTTCCTGACCACTCTTTCAGTGAAGAAATTTTCCGTAATGTCTAATCTACACCTCTCCTGGCACAACTTGAGGCCATTTCCTCTTATCCTATCACTAGTTACTTGGGAGAAGAGACCAACACCCACCTCACTACACCCTCCTTTCAGGCAGTTGTAGAGAGCGATAAGGTCTGCCCTCAGCCTCCTCTTCTCCAGACTAAGCAAACCCAGTTCCCTCAAGAGCTCCTCATAAGACTTGTTCTCTAGACCTTTCACCAGCCTCAGTGCTCTTCTCTGGACACAGTCTGGCAACTCAATGTCCTTCTTCTAGTGAGGGGCCCAAAACTGAACACAGTACTCCAGGTGCAGCCTCTCCAGTGCCGAGTACAGGGGCATGATCCCCTCCCTACTCCTGCTGGCCACACAGTTCCTGATACAAGCCAGGATGCCGTTGGCCTTCTTGGCCACCTGGGCACACTGCTGGCTCATGTTCAGCTGGCTGTCGACCAACATTCCAAGGTCCTTTTCCACCGGACAACTCTCCAACTACTCCTCCCCAAGCCTGTAGCATTGCATGGGGTGGTTGTGACCAAAGTACAGGACCCGGCACTTGGCCTTGTTGAACCTCATCCAGTTGGCCTTGGCCCATTGATCCAGCTTATCCAGATCCCTTTGTAGAGCCTTCTTACCCTCAAGCAGATGGACGCTCCCGCCCAACTGAGTGTCATCTGAAACTTACTGAGGGAGCACTCAATCCTCTCATCCAGATTGTTGATAAAGATATTAAACAAGACTGGCCCCAAAACTGAGCCCTGGGGAACACCACTTGTGACTGGTCACCAACTTGATTTAACTCCATTCACCACCACTCTCTGGGCTCAGACATTTAGCCAATTTTTTATGCAGCAAAGAACACACCCATCCAAACCAAGAGCACCTAGTGTCTCCAGGAGGATGCTGTGGGAAAAAGTGTCAAAGGCCTTACTAAAGTCTAGGTAGATAACATCCACAGCCTTTCCCTCATCCACTAGGCGGGTCGCCTGTTCATAGAAGGAGATCAGATTGGTCAAGCAGGATCTGCCTTTCAGGAACCCATGATGGCTGGGCTTGAACCCCTGACTATCCTTCACATGCCCGGTGAGCACACTCAGATGAATTGCTCCATAATCTTCCCTGGCACCAAGGTCAGGCTGACAGGTTTGTAGTTCCCAGGATCCTCCTTCTGGCCCTTCTTGTAGATGGATGTTACATTGGCGATCCTCCAGTTGTGTGGGACCTGCCTTGTTAGTCAAAATAGAGTATGTGAAGTGTTTGAAGATACTGAGAAGAGCCTCTTGAGGTGACCCAATCTCATGGCCAATGTCAAGAAACTGAGAACCCAGTTTTTATTTACTCCCTGAATCTTTATTTGCTCCTGCATAAAATAGTACAAAACATTATTACTTGTATTTTTCTCAGAAATGGTAGTCCAAAGTGTGGGCAACTGCAGGTGAATGAATTATCTGGTATTTAATTGTTACGGTTGTTACAATCATAAGAAATAGAAATCTGATGGGCATCTTTGACTTGGAACGGGGAGAAAGGTTAGCTTATCTGCAACAGTGCTGTTAGCTCACCTTTTCAGTAGACCACGTGAACTTCTTGTTTTATTTGGGTATGACATTGACAACATAAGCCGGGGTGAAGCAGATCTCATTCTGTGTTTCTAACTGGTTTGTGACCAAATGTGACTTAATGAAATCTGTCCAGAAAGATAAAAGCAACTCGCAGAGGGAGCTGAGCAAGGGTAGAGACACAGTTGCATGCACCAAACAGGAAAAGCACAGACTGCGTCGTTTATCTTTGGAAGCAGAGATTGTCCATTGTGACAAAATCAGTCAGACGTAGCAAGTGAAACACTGAAGGCTCATTACGCTAATTAGTATCAATGCTTAGCTGTGGGGAGACAAGAAGAAGCTAGCAGACTGATACTTTAGGATTGCGTTTGCCCGAGAGGAAGTGTTATGCATTATGGATTCATTAGTGCCAGGAGGGAGGAGTTGTATGGCAGCCACGGTCCGAAATGAGACAGAGCTTTCAATGGCATCTTTAAATTGGTTGGCATCCAGATAGCACAAGTGTCATTCAGGAGAGAAGTTTGGCATTGTGTGTGTGTCTAGGGTGCAATAAAGAAAAGAGAAGAAGCTAGTAAAAAAATTTCCTCTTAAAGTCTTAGAGATAAAATAAACTAGACAGTAAGAGTTCACAGTGCAAATGAGAAAACACCATTTCTTGGTACTTTATGGGGATCTCTTACGAGAATTTGACTTTCTGGCCTTTGTTTTCATCATCTAGTTAAACAGCACATGGCTGACTTGGTGCTGTAATACTAACTGTGGCCTTTACTCCTGATGAAAGCAGGTGTGATGGTAACATGTGGTGCAAATGAGGCTTGAGGGCAATTAGTATTGCAGTAGGTCATATGTAAGTGGGGAGGGGAGTGTAAATATAATTTAGGAATAAAATGCACACATGAAGAAAAAGAGATATGGAATAGGACTTGTAGCTCCTGAACTTTCAGCTGCTTTAATTATGCTGGGAAGGCAAACTGCTCTTGAACCTGGTTCTATACAGACATTTTAGCATTCATGTTTCTTGCAGTTAGAAGGAAGGAATGAATGATCAGAAATAAATTGTTAGCTGCAGTGATGTTGATGGGAACTGTTTCATTCATCAGTGTCTGTGCATATGCCTTGCAGCTATTCACCTGTATTTCACTGTAAACAAGGGAAAAATCTAATAACCCTGAACAAAGGAAGAGCATCACCATCTTCACTCCTTGCAGTAACCTGCTGAAGGGATCACCTCACTGCAGGGAAACCCTGGGGCTCGCCAAGATACAAAAGTGAGAGGTCCCAGAGGGAACTTTAAGTGGCCCACTTTCATGGTGGCAAAGAGTTTCCACCATGAAATTAATGGTGCATATGGTCTGGAGCACACTAGGAAAAAATGATGCCCTGCCCTCTAATCCCCTATCTTTTATTTCAGGTGTAGAATGCTGTAGTCTGTATATATGTCTGCTATAAAATGAAATGGGTTGAATGAAGAGCTCTGCAAAGAGGTCCTCAGCAGTTCGTATTTAGTCTTACTCTGTTAAGACACAGAAATTTCAGAGGATGGAGGACTAGTTAGCTTTCATTCTGAATCTTCTGAAAAACAATCATTTAAAATCCAGGCTGTTTTACGTCACATAAGCGTACTGTTTCATTGGATTGCTCTCAGTGTAAAGCCTCTGATATTTACATTTTTCTAGTGATGTTCTTTCTCTAGAATGATCATTGGCATCACAGGGCAATATCATGATGCAGTGCCTGGGTGGCATTGAATGAGCATCTCTCTGGAATGGACACGTGATGAATATAGTCGTTATGGTTTCAGCACGTGGGCTTCAACAGAGCTAGGGTTAAAGACAGAATGGTTACACTTCTGACACCTTCCTTGATATTATGAGGGAGGGCTTTGCTGGTGCTGCTGCTTCCTCACATCACCAAGTCTGGCTCTCTGAAAACATTTAAAATCAAGAAAAATGAAGGATTCTCCCCTCCTTTTTTTTTTTTTTCCAGGTTGCTTTGTGCTTTCTGAATGGCAAGACCAAAACACCTTAATGCAAATATTCCTGCTTCCATCCTTTGCAGGAGTTATTTATAAAGTCCAGCATGCTGTGTCTGCTAGAGGCTGCCCCATGCTACTCACCGGTGTCCTGATGTTTACTTGCTCCGACTTCCTTTTATATAGATATTCTTATCCTGCGCTAGTACTGCTGTATGCTTTTAAGATGCACAGTGAACGGTGATGCTACTCTCTACATACCAGACACAACACACGCCTTTAGAATTTCTAGTTCCCTGTGCCCCAGGTGCTGTTATTATCAGTCCTGACATCATTCATTCAATATGACGGGCCTTGTCTTTCCATTTATCTGTGACGGACAGGAGACTTTGAATCATTTTATCTTTCAAGCACAGCAGCATCTTTTCTTTAAAAACTGACTTTTCTCTTTCTCCATTTCTTGTTTTCTTCCTTGTCTAGTGTCTTGTGCATTAGATTTATCCCCAGTCTCTTTACTCTGCACTTCCTGTTCCCTTTTGTTTTGTTTTTCCTGTGCACCTACTTTTTTCTCTCTTTTCCCCCACCCATCCCATCTTTGTATGTGTGCAGGGCACTGATCCAGGCTAATTGCGATCAACTAAAAGGTTCTAATGACCTTATCAAGCCTTAGGTTGGGACCAGGTAACGTCTCTGTCCATACACATGACTCATGCAGAATTTAGTGCAGTATCTGAAATTACCTTTCCCTCAAAGCCGAGCAGGCTTAAGAGTAAGACAACAAAGAAAACACATCTTTGGCATAATTTAATATTAGGCTTTGAGGTACAAGATTAAAAGCAAGGTTGTACAAGTGCAAACAGATTTAAAATACAATTGTATCTTAAACTGAACAAGTCTGTTCTTTAGCTACTTAACCTCTTTCTCATTAACTCACTGTGCGGTGTCCCTGCCTTCAGAGCAAGAGTCTAACACTTCAGTTAGAAGTGCAGTTACCTCCTATGGGTTCAGAAGGGGAATCTCAACCTGATCTTTCTGTCTGTGACGTACCAACTTCAGATGCCAGGGATCCCGTATTTCATAGAGTATTTCTCCTACGTGACTGCCTGCATTTAGATACCTTTAGAGCTGAGGATTGCACTGAAAGAGGAATATTCTTGATGGCATATAATGATGATATTTAAAGCTAGCACTCACCAAAAAATTCGCCTAAGGAGGAATTTACACTGTTTGGAACCAGTCATATCACGTATGTTTTCTCCAGGGGCTGGATGGCTTAAATATTTTGGTTTTATTCACCTTACTGGACTATGTGGCACTATTGGAGTACATCTGAAGGACAGACAGGCCAAGTGTTTCTTTCCTTGGGCAAAAGGAAATGCTGAACACCTTGCCCTGTATCATTGTGACAGTCGGGGCTTTCTGGCCATGTATAGAAAAGTTTAGTTGGTAAGGATCAGAGGAGCTCTTCTTCCACCAGCGCCGTAGTTTTTCTTGAGTCATTCTACAGATACCTACAGAAATACGACTAGGGTATGCTTGGAGAAGGTCAAATGTATTTTTGTTTCATCCACTTTTGCTGTGCTCCACTTGGTGGCCATGAGCTGCCCTAGAGACTGCTAATAGCTATCCCATAGGCTGATACTTGTCAAAGAGTGTCCTGGCTCTTTAAAGGCAGAAGAGGAGGCGGGTCTGTAGCAAAAGCATCAGACTTATGAACAACAGAAATGCAGTTTAATTGTTTTGCATACATCTGGGTAACACGTCTGGGTTGAAGATATGTAATAAACAGCAGAATTACACGTAATCCTTATAGAGACACAGAGTTAGTGTTTTCTTTACTCATTGGAATTCTTTGTAGCAAATGTTTCCATAATTTCCTTTGAGCTGCTACTAGTCCCGAGCAAGGTGTTGGGTAGTCTTGCTAATGCTGCAAAGGAGAAAGCACATAAAACATTTAAAGCAAATATGGTAGCTTGGAACTGTGTTGTAAGAAATGCTCTTGATTTGAGCAGTGAATTTCATTAAATCCTGCCAAACATTCAAAGTCAGTCTCAGGTTCTCAGTCCCTTTTTTTGCTATCAGTACTTGAGATCAGCTTAATATTTTACCTTCACCCTTGGTTGCAGAGCATAATGGACAAAACCATTATCTGCGAATGTCATTGCTATTGGGAAAGAGAACGGAGGAAGGAAGGGATAAGGGAGAGCAGGGCTGGGAGGGAGCTGGTATCTACAAAAGTAAACTGACTTTAAGAATATGGTGAGAGGAGCGAGTGGGGTGGGAAAAATCAGCATCTTATAATTTTACTTAAAGTTCTGCATCTCCTTAAGAGCTGTGGATATAAGCTGTCAGGCTGAGGGCTAATATTTAAAGGTCTTTTAAACGAGTAGAGGTGTTAATCATTCAAGGGACAAAGCTGAACTTTGTCTCCCAGCTCTTGCCTACATGCGGAGATGTTGCCTTCCCTCCCTGCAGTAAATAAGACCTTTCAAATTATTGTTTAAGAGTTGGATTACGCTTACTAAACTAATAGTAAGCAAACAGCAGCATCTGTGAACTGCAGGGGTGTGGATTGACTTGTCACAGGGTCACCTCTAAGAGAAGTCACAATTTGTATCAGAGCAACAGAGATGGTAAATTGTATTATGGATGGAACGAAACCTGTTGAAAGAGTGAGGGTGCTGTGAACTGCAGAGATGTTGGCATGCTGTGTGGAAACTGTGCTTATGTACGAGTAATGCATTGCAGTCCATGGGCCATAGCAGAACCAGATTCTGCAGTAGCAAACGCTGATGCCTTTTCACACCATCTACTTGGCTTTAATGTGTGTTAATAGAGTTTATTAGGAGTTTTTCTTACATGCTTTTCTAACAAACTGGGGGATTTCTTCGTATATTCTGAAGGAAGAAGGAAATTTTTTGCAGGGGCTTTTAGTTTAATCTTGGAAATAGTGAAATAAAAATTGAGCTTGGGATTGGTTCGACATTAATCTCTGTATTTGCTGAATCCTTTTAGGAGCAGTTTTCAGTTGTCGTGTTTCTACTCCTCTGTATGACTTCCTATGTATATTGGACTCTTCCAGCATATACCAAGGTATTTTAGCAGAGGGGCACATGCAGATCGTTAGAGTAAACATAAACTAGTATCGATCCTGACAGGAAAGGTGGAGGAAGTAAAGTTTTTTTTGTGAGCAAGGACAACATCTGAAAAAGTAGTTCTGGAAAGTAGTTGTAAGAAACATTGACATTCAGGTTGAACCGGGCTCTGGGCAACTTGATCTGGTTGAAGATGTTCCTGCTTATTGCAAGGGGGTTGGACTAAATAACCTTTAAAGGTCCCTTCCAACCCAAACTATCCTACGATTCTAAATAGCAAGACTTTTTTTTTCTTCTTGATGTTAAATTGAAGTATGAGAATAAAAGTCCAGCTATGATTCTTTCAGTCAGAATGGAAATTCTGTAATTTTCAATTAGTTGTGCTCTCTCTTATAACTGTGGTGCAGGAAGACATCACACGCTTATGTCGAGGAAGTGTTCAGATCTTATTTTTTTACTAGTCATAATGGGGAGAGATGAGTTTCTGAGTGCAACCCAAAGACTTTTTATATGGAGTTGTACCTATTGAAAGGAAACCATATAAGCACACAAGTTCTCAGCAGAAATATAGCTGCTAATCTTGGTTGAGCATCTGTTGTCCTGAAAATCAGGAGAGGTGAGGCTAAAGGTAGCTTTATCTGAAAAGCCTTAAAGAAACATAGTAGAAGTTGTCGTGTTTTCATGTAGAATTTTTGGCAGAAGCATCCCAACAGCATTTGACAGCTTCCCAAGTGTTAGCTATTGCTAATGTTTTCTGGTTCACCAGATGAGTAATAAGGGAACTTCGGATTATGAGGAAAGAAAGGAATTTAGATAAAAGTGAAACTAGAGTAAACTTGGAATGGATCTTGTGATGTTGCCAGAAACCCCAAGGTGGCATCAGAGACTTTGCTTTTCTACATTAAAAATGTATGAAATATTCTCAGTGACTCTTATAATTTCTTTGTCTTCTGTTCTTAACCAGTTCTCCATCATTCATAACATATGTATTTTAAAAACGTTCCCTCTTTAAAACCTGTTTTCTTCAAGCATCATTTGCAAGGCATTGATAATGCCGAAGGTTCTACATGCAACACAGCCTAGATGCAGTGCAAGGCTCTACCAATACAACAACAGACCACATCCCCAGGAATACTTTATTTTGTTCTAGGAGGCTGGAACAACAAAGCTGCATGCAACTCTGTAGCTAGAAATTCGTCCAACACCTAGGAATTTTTATTTTTTTTGAAGCACAATCCAGCCCAAGTTTACAATGCCACCAGAAGCATTCTACTGTTGAACTGGATAGTATGGAGGTGATGAGGACCTACCACAAGATCTCACATGCTGGAGGGCTGATTCCTGAACTTTATCAGCACACCATGATTTGGAAATTGTGAATCAAGTTATAGCAAATCCTTTGAGGAGTATGAGGAGGCTCTGATCTATACATAGTCACTAACAAGGGAGATTAGCTGGATTTTTCAAAATTGTACAGTGATGTACTGCTGCATACGGTCAAGTATCCTGCACAATCTTCTACTGATCACTGAGTCAGTAACACAATATGTTCAAGCCAACTCAGGGAAATGTTTTCTCAGTGCAAATCTGGAATCTTTATTTAGCTTTATGTTCAGCCTTTGCAGTGAAGCTAGGTAATTGTTCTGCATAATGATGTAGCATGCATCAAGATCTTCTTGATGTGCTTCAGATAGTGTCATTTCTTGTGAGTGGAGAAGCTTAAATGAGATATCCAGTGCATCTCATTTAGGTGCATTCGTATTTCAGACTGGTCTAAGAGATTCAAGTGCCTGTCTTCAATTAGAATGAGTAGGAGTTGGATGTACTTGTTTACTGTGGAGATTTTCAGAAGCCTGTGCTCTATGTAAGCTGGTTGAATTTCATAAATATCACAATTTAGAACATTTCAGAAGACTTTTTGTTTGTAAGTAGTCTTTTTATTTGTAAAGCCAAAACTGCATTTATTTTCAGGACTACAACTAAGTGAACCGTGGAAGGAAAGGAAATGATAGAGTTCATATATTATAAGTACCTTCAAAAGATAATACAAACTGTTGCTTCATTCCAGCCCAATGTTCAAGACCTTAATATCTGTGTTCTAATTGATGTTCCCTGTCACTGTGCCAGAGCTTGCCAGAATCAGAAATTTTTCTGAATCTGCTGTTGTTTTTCTAGTTTGTGATGTGTTGCTTTCTCATTTCAGCCACCGTTGTTCGTTGAGTGGGGATGATCTGAACAGACAGTGGCTGACACCCAGTTCTCAGCTCCATCCAACTATTTACCATGCCAAAGGTCTTCTCTATTACCTGCGCAGCATTGGCCGTGCTCCTGTGGTGAGCGGCTTCCACTATCTTTTGTTGAGTTATTGTATATGGATTGCTTACAGTAGTTGTAAGAACAGTCTTATTTTTGAGCTAGAGAGATTTGGAAAGCATTGTGTAGTGTTAAACTTCCATCTTTCAGAAGGGTTTGGAAAGTCTTAGATATTTATTACTCACCGAATCTCATAACTAACAGCTCCAAATTTCAGAATCTCTGCACATCTGGAATATAAATAATAAAATTAATTCCTTAAAGCTCTTTAATAGTCTTTAAGTACTCTGACTAATCTAAATATTATGAATAGGTTGTTGCTATCTTTGTGGAAATCATAGGAGAAATTCCACAAAGATTTCATCTGAATGGACTGTGCAAAAGCCCATGTTGGAACAACCCACGCAAGCACAAAAACACAAGAAGCAGCTCTCAAAATGTCTGAACTTCTGTGCTGCTTTGGTGGTGGGAAGAAATTGGCTGGGTTTACGGGGTACCAGAAATTCGTGAGATGGAACTTGTTTCAAAGCTGCAACTGAGAAAGGGCTGGGATCCATCCTATCTGCTCAATCTTGTTGCCCAGCAGAATGAAAATATAGTTCTGAGACTTCAGGAGAAAAATCACAGGGAGATTCAAATGTTAATGAACAGATGTGGATGCACAGACTGGCAGGTTGGCTGCTGATAGCTACAGTCAGGCAGAAAATGTCCAAAGACACAAACTTCCCTCTGGGTGTAATGAGAAAAGCCCCAGACAAGGTGAAAATATCTGTGAGTTGCTTTAAGTGAATTCTTGCAGGAGTGTGGTTTTTGGGTGAGGCAACAGCCCTGAAGTTCAAACCTGCAGCCGGAGGAATATTGTCAAAACTCAACCCACAGTTGTGAATTTGCTCACCAACTTTTTCCTTTGGTTCAGAACAGTGTAGGATTAGTCTCATTTTAACCTGCTGTTTGCTATCTGGCCTTTTTTAATACACAGCCATCCTTGTCATATCCAGGTGCACAAAGTTGAACACGCACTCAGTGCAAGTTTTCTTCATTGCAGAGTGAAGCGAGACTATTGATCCTATCATCTCCCTCCCTCACAGGCTGCACGTCAGACTTAGTCAACTGATTTTTGTTTGCCTTTGAGGAGTACATTGATTTTAGTTTATATATGCTCAAAAATGCCTTTTTCCTCCTCCAGAAGAGAGCTGGCTTTTTTTCTTTTTTCCTTTTTTTGTTGGTTTGTTTTTTGTTTTTTTATCTCCAAGATCCCATGGAGCCAAGCCCACTGATAGCCAAATGATTTCTGTGAAGTGGTTTAGCTTCATTTATCCTGGGGATGCACACGCAGTTTCTTCAAATCAAAGCAAAGCTGCTTGAAGGAGAATTGGAAAGAACTTTAAAGTTAACAGCCTTTCAAACCAAAGCCATTTTAATTGGTAACTTCTATACACAACAGCCTGCTAAAAGTGGGGGCTGGGGGGGGTTAATTCTTTTGTTGGCTCTGGGAACCCTAGTAAGACAAGGGATAGGATGCACTGTGGCACTGCGGTCCTCTGCTGCATGGATGTCCTTTTGATCGAAAGCAACAAAATGGGAGTATTGGAGACCTTTTGGGAGCAGCCAGGTCTGATGGGGAGAGAGAAGTTTCTCTCTTCCTTGAGCATTTATGGCAAGAAACTGCAAAGGTTTGGCAGTTATGGGTGACAATGCAGTTGCAGCTTGCAACAGGGAACCCACAGCATGTACAGAGTCTGAGCTATAGTGAAGAGCAGGATGCCCTTGGAGGGCACAGAAAAAAAAATTCCTAGGGACCAGGGAGCACTGAGCAGAGTTTGCTGCCATCCAAAGGCAGTATATCAAGCTTGGAAACGAGCATCTGCCTGCAAAGATGTAGCTCATTGTGAAGAAAAATCCCTAGGAGTTTCTACCTCAAAACTCTGAGATTCAAAGTCCTGTCATAACGCTGTTAAGGAAAAAAATGAGTATTTACACACACACACACAAAAAAATCAAAATCCTCTATTTTCCAGAATAATTTTTTGCTTTCTGTTTTCTATTTTGCTTTTGCTTTATTTTAAGAAGTGCCTGGTTCTGTGACTCATGAGGAGGGTTGGTTTTGAGTTAGAAAGCAGTCCTTACTTTTAGGCTGATCAGTGCTTGCAAATAACTTTAAATAGATACAAATTTGCATTCACATCTTTAGTCATATTCCAGTGAGTGCAACACTTAAGAGTTGAACTGCTTTGTGTGTGTTAGTGTCCCAGCCATGTGGAAGGGCAAGCTGGAGAAAAAGGACTAGTAGGACCCAAGTTTGCTTAGTGTTGGCCCAGACATATCTCAGGAAGAAATCCATATTGGATGCTCAAACTACAAAATAAAGCCTAGCCATGGCTGAATGGTGAGTCGTAAGCTACTTGGTAGTGTGAAAATGAGGGAGAAGAATGTATTATAAAGAACAATTGAGTATAAACATTGAAAGTGACTGAAATATTCAGCAAACTTAATTAAAATGTAGCTTTATGCAATTTGCAGATAGAATGGAAGTATTTCTAGCAGCACTGACACTTCTGCTGTGGAAGCTGGTGACAATTGGTGAAAGATCCCATGGCCTATAACAGCAGCCATATTACAAAATCTGGTTTTGATAATCCTTTACCAAAACAGAAGTCTCATTTCAGACCTGTCACTAAGGACTCGTCTGCAGGTTTCTTGAGGTGCAGAATTATAGACCTGCTACTGATCAGGCAGCCCATCTATCTGACTATCCGATCATCCCTATGTGGTTTCTGATAGGTAAAGTAATATTTTAGGGAGATAATATACTGTCTTGTGTGTGTTGGTAATTCTGTAAATTGACAGGTAACTGATACCTGATTGAGCTGGGTTCTCTGCCTTGAAATAAGACGAAAGCTATAAAATCATCTCTGATATTCATAGAATTAAATTCTAGGTGGTACCTGTGGTTAACCTAAACTATGACTGTGTATTGCTGATAGCTTAGGTGAAACACTAGCTGGAAAAATGTCTGTCATTAAGAGAACCAATAAAAGCAGCTCTTTGGAAGGAGACGTTACAGGATAATTGCACGTGGTTCAGACAGAGTTACTTCCAGTGCAGTGGTTGCATAAGCCCTGCAAAATATGCACATAGTCTGAGGGGGCTGAATCTCTGGAATCTGTGCAACATTGGCTTTTTTTCCTTTGGGAACGATACTGCTTGTAGGTTTGCACCAATGAGCAGCTCTCAGACTGTACTGTTTATCCTCCTCATTCTGCTTTTGCTGGGTGGCAAGGGTATAAGTAAAGCAGGAGCAGTTGTTGCTGGGTAGGTCGCTGTTCACATGTTTCAGGTGTGGAAAGTGCGTGCTGCAGGGATGGGGATGTGCAGACCCTGCAAAAAGAGCTGGAGGTGAGTGGTGGTGCAGGAAGGAAACAGGTCAGAAAGCAAAAGAAGGAGCAGCGTACAAGCTATGGAGATATGTATAATTGTCTAGCTAATTAGGAGCAATGAAAAGGTTCTCTATGTATGCATGCCTTAGCCTCTCCAATATGTCAACCTACTGTTTGTCAGAGGAGATGAAAGAATGTACATGCAAAATTCCTGGATAATTAAAGTCCCTGTCTTGCTGCACCTAAGCTTAGTTACTGTATAGCTGATAAATAAACCTACTAGGGTAAATCTTGCCCTAACAGTTGGTGGAAGAAGCTCTTCTACTCCATCTGTTTCTCCCCTCTTGTATATGCATTTATGTAAGAATACATGTAATTTTTTACCCCATATTTCTGCCCTATCTCTCTCTCTATCGATCCATAGTTCTTGCCTGCCTTCCTACACCCATTTATCTGTGTCCGACATATGCCCTGGAAAACCCTTTCAGTGAAATCTTGAAAATCCTTTCTACTCAGTGGTGAATGTTTGTTTAAAAAGAACCAATCCCTTCTCTTTAGAAATTCTTGTCTTTTCAATGACAGATTTCTGAATATTCTTAATAAAGACATGGAGAATATCTGTAACAGCAGTGTGTATATTGACTTCATATCTCAGAGGGCACTGAGATTGATTATTCTTTAAGACTTGGGTCAATATTTACCTCTTGGGTCATTAAATCGTGATTTTCACTTCTATAGGGGTCGATATCTGCCTATAAAGGCAATCAAAACTTCCGCTAAAACTGGGAATGTGCCTCATGCCTACTTTATATGACAACTGACATGAGAGATGGATTAGATAGATAGATTAGACAGTGTGGAAAGAGATTATTTGCCTTGAAACAGGTCATGTTCTGTGCTTGGCTCCTGGGAATTTATGCAAAGATACGACAGCATTGTGCAATACAGTTGCACAATTGTATTTTACTGAAAATTATGAGGCACAGGTTTTGTATTTAAAGAAGCCAAAGTGATGATTCTGCTTGGGAAAGCAGATATCTCAAATCTCATGAGGATAAAGCTAGATTTTCGGAGTTTAGAAGCAGAAAGAATCTGACAAATTGCTCTGTTGTTGTATCATAAGTTACCATGAACTCTTAAGTTCCCAAGTTGCCATGGATTCTTGCACAGATGTCATGTTTATTTTTGTTGCAGGTGGAAATGCACCAGTCTTGACTCTGGATCCCTGAGATCATGTCAAATTGAATAGGCAAAGCATGATACAACTGACTAACAAAGTTTGACACAGGTTATAGGCATGGCACAGTCAAAGCTCCTCTGAAGAGACCAAGCATTAACCCCCTCCCATAGTCCTACAGTGCTTATTGTGAGTGACCAGGAAACTTTTTCTTTTTCAATGTTCAAGATTTTTCCTCCCCCCCCCACCCCCATCTCCCTAGGTATTCTGTGACTACCATGGACACTCCCAGAAAAAGAACGTCTTTCTTTATGGCTGTAGCATCAAGGAGACCTTATGGCAAGCAGGCTGCATGGTTGACACAGCAGTTGTCACAGAAGATGTTGGCTACAGGGTAGGTCCACTTTGTTCCTTTCTGCAGTTACTGGTGTGTATGTGCACCTATGCAGCTAGTTAAGATAATGAGAGCTCACAGATTTTGGAGATAGGTGCAAGTTTCCCTTGCTCCAGAGGTGTAATGGTCCAGAGAGTTTCAAATCATGCATAGTAGCTTTATGCACCAGATATTAGCAACAATGCTGTCAGTAGATTGGTCCCTATTTACTTCGATTTAGTAAGATGCTGTGTTATCATTTTTGGCTGCAGACTAAAAGGATAGCCATATTTTTGTGTGTTTTTTAATTTCTAAGTATACATACACTTTTGTCCCCTCACCCCACCATAATAAGCAAGTCCATAGGAATTATGTAATGGTAACCAAGAAAATGACTATGTGCCATGTCCTGCTCAGCTTGATTGCTTCATCACGAAATGCTCCTGGTCCCTCTAAAAACGCCAGAGAGTTGAACGGGTGTCAAACAGACCTAATATAGAGGAGGTATCTCCACAGCAGTGCTTGGTATCATACCTAGGGAAATTTTTCTGGATTTAGAAAGAACAAATACTGAAATCTGTTTTATTTCTACTTCATGTGAAAGTCTCATTCATGAAACAGTTTTCTGAATTTCTTACCCCTCTCTTTTTTTTTTGTGTCTGTTTAGATGATATTTTCCTCTTAACTGACAAATTTCTGTGGGGAAAAAAAGAATCTTGTAAGCTCTAATTATAGTCTTAAAAAAAGTTAATCTCACAAAACATTAATTGTGGCCTTAAACCCGTTATAGAGGCACAGCTTGGTCCACTCCAACCTGAAAGAGGTTGAAAAGTCTTTTTCAGTTTACATCTCTGTATAATTTTTGCTACTTCAGCACAAATACTAATTATCCTCCCATAAGGATGCCACATCTTCCATGTTCATCTTATGGCATTGTACCCAGCATACTGAAACTTTACTGGAAGAAAGTGCTCCAGCATTCCTTGTGAGGGATCCCTGTGGCAAACACTCTGTTTTGCAAAGAAAGCAGGGAGGGTACTTACAGTCGGGACATCTTTTGCTGTGTTTGAAAACAGAGGGCTTGAAAAGGCTGAGGGTGGCTTGCTGTTACACAAACAGAATTCAAATGCTGCTGTCAGCTCTGGAGCCTGTCTTGAATCTGCAATGAAGCAAGGCTCCAAGGCTGTCCAAGAATACTCTGCAGTGGCCTATAAGAAAGATGTTATGGTTCAAATCCTCTGTTTTGCACAAAACAGGAGATGGGTGCTTGCTGCAGTTCCTGGCTGCTGGTCACCTTCTTCCTTCTTAGGAAGAATCTTAAATCTGGCCTCCATAACTGATTTTTCTTTCTGGAGTGGGAACCAAATACCTCAAGAAAATGTTGGATTTGGAACAGCCTTTGCCTCGTGGGTCATAGACTCAGCTGTACCCCTTGGCAATATACAGGCCTAAGAGTCTTCATTACCTTGTAATATTTGGTGGCCTTGGATGACCTGTGCGGCATTGGCATTGCAAAGCCCAGCTTGAAGATTTGTCCTTTTGATAGCCATTCAAGGCCCCTTTGACAGTAATCTCTGCAGGGACATCAGCAAAGAAATATAATTCTATTTTCTCCTAATGGGATTGGAGATTTATGGACTGGGCACAGTGTGAGGGGAGCAGCTTCCTTTGCTGTGCATGCTAAATCCAGCAGTGTGTGTGACAGGGAACACAGTCACACTGCTGCATTATCATAAAAGCATTCTTTAAACGGGTGTGTCTTCACTTTTTCAAGATATACTATTGAAAGATAATTAATAAGAAGAATAAGCAGAGAAGAAAGAACCATTAGTGTGAAATCCAGTGAACACCGGTAAAAGGAAAAGAATGTTAAATTCAGATTTGCTAATGCTCCTAAATGAGTCCTGCATACAGAGACATTACTGTTACCTGCCAGTGTTTTTATTTAATAAATGTACAAGACTGATTAGGCATGTAATTTCAATTGTTTTAAAAAGCTAAACTGTATTGAGGATCTGATTATTGTATTTGACAAAAAAATCCACGTATTTGTTCAGACAAGAGCAGAGTGAAAACTGCCTGAACCTTCACATTGAGTTTAACTGGATCTCATGGTTGTGCTGAGGCTTATAAACGTGAGTGGTGTGGCTGTGCTGCATTCTTTAAATTCCTGTTCAACCCAAATCCAGGAAAACCTGGAAGCACTGCATGCAAGCGTACTGTTTTGTGATCCTCATGAAGCAAGTAACACACTGAAGGCAATCCATAAATGTTGGATGTTTCATCTAAGGCAAGCAGTCAATTTTAAAGATTCCTGTGTTCAGTATGCCCACAGGAAAGGGAGTGCTGTAGCTCTTAGTAGCGCACTGGAGATCTTGACTTAAGAGTGAGGCTGGCGATGGTCTCAGATTTAAAAAGGAATCTCTTGTTATGTTCCAGTTTTCTCCACTTAATTTTTTTCATCTGAAGAAAGGATCTTATAGATCTTTACATCTATACCTTACAGGACTAGTAAAGTCCATTGGCAGCTGTAGCAAAAATATACTGAAAAATGAAATTTACTTTTTTGCTATGGCAATCTGTACAGTTAAGCTGTTTGCAGGAGATATTGCACAACAGTTTAGGCCAAAACAAAAAAATTTGTCATTCACATAGGACATGTTTTAGAAAAAGACATTATTCTTTCCTATTCAAATATTCCCATACAGTTCTATGAAGTAAAGCTCAACAGAACAGAAACCAAATTGCTCAGAATCAGTCAGTGAAACTGATTGCTGTTGGAAAGTGAAATTAGCTGGTTGGGTTTCACCACCCAAACAGTGAAATTCAAGGGTAAACGCCATCAGCAATAAGCAGAAACTCATTCTATATGGTTCCATTCAGTTCAGATGTTTAAAAAAGCTGTCGTCAAAGAAATAATGGGTGTCCTCGATTTGCTTGTTGGTCTCTAGAAGGATCAAATGGTCTTTTGGCATATGTTATGGTTAGTACACGAGCACTAAAATTTAGACAGACACGTGTACACATGTGCGTGTGTATGTGTACCTAAAGGTGCAGTTTCTACATAGAGCACACCTAGTGTTAATGTATACCTTTTTATAGAGTGTAAAGTTAACACATTTAGTAGTGTGTAATGACTAAGTAAGTGTTGCCTCTGCATTGATGAAAATATTTGATATTGCAGTGTATTAGGAGTGTTTATAGACTTGATTTTTGGGAAATATGATTTATAGAAAAAGAAAATCACTCAGGACTAAGATTGTCATTTTTACTGGGTTTTCATTACTTTTTATTGTGATACTCTGAATGAAGTGTATAAGATATATCCTTTGGGCTCAGATGAGAATATTTTGGTTTGTTCCACAATGCAAGTTAGTTAAATGTTTAGCTCTATTTTCATGTAATTATGTGCGACCTTCCGTGAGAATAGACATCCGCTTTCTCTGCTCTGTGCAAGGTTCAGACAAATCTCTCATAGCTGAATCCCTTCTCAAACTGTGGATGCATGATGGGAGGAGATAGAGTATAGCTGGAGAGGGAAGAATGGTAATATCAGATACTAAACTATGACTGCAGCCCTCTTGGCAGCACAACAGGAAGGTATTGGTTAATGTCGAAGCAGCTTGAGAACAAAACTCCGTAAGTGACTTTCAGCAGTCCCAAAATATTTGGTGTGAAAATGTTTGATTTTGAATGAGATATACCGAGTGTACTGGATATTTTGCATTTTAGTCTCTGGGATGAAAAAAATGTTAGAATCTGAGGATTTCATGTGGGGTGGACATAATGCACTGGTTGGAGCTCTCAGTAGCAGTGTCTATGGATAGATTTGATGATATACATGTTAAAAATCACAGGTGTCCCTGTATATATGTGTATGATATGAACACATGCACATCTGATCAATTAATTTTCTCATCACTGCTGGTATTTTCTCATAGACTCTTCCTAAAATCCTGGACAAAGTGGCCCCTGCATTTGTCATGAACAGCTGCAGCTTCCTGGTGGAGAAGTCCCGGGAGTCAACGGCCCGGGTGGTGGTTTGGAAGGAAATGGGTGTATTGAGGAGCTACACCATGGAGAGTACATACTGTGGATGCACCCACGGACTCTACAAAGTGAGTAAATCTTTCAAAGAACCCTATGCCACCATGCTCCTAATGCACATCTCATGAGTTTGGAAGGCTAAAGTGGAGGAGATAGGCATTTTCTTGATGCTTAGCATTGTGTGCTCTCTCCAGACCCAAGTAGCCATGCGTCTGGGTTTCTCATCAATGAAATCTTTCTATGATCACTTGCTCTTTCACCTACCATACCATAAAAGTAGAGTCCTTGCTCTGAGTTTTTTTTCAAGAGTGAAATAAAGAGACTCCAGTCTAGAGCCAAAAGCACTGAGCTGAAGGAAAGTGTTTTTGAGATGACACAGGGCACTTATCCTTATAAAGGCATTCATAGTGTTGTAAAAAAAAATGTGTTGGCAGGTCATATTGACATCTTTGAGCCTAGTTGTAAGGTAATTAACTTGAACACTAGTGGCACCAAGCTCTTTGGTACAGGCTAGCTGCCTGAATGTTCACCTAGCCAAATTGAAGAGCCTACACTGAGAATCCTGCATTTGGAGTTGCCTGTTTACTGACAGCCAAAGGTAGCTAATCTAACGCTAGTTTTGATAGCTGTACATGAGTTCAGGGTATGCCTTTGACAGTGATCTAGACAGACCCAAATCCCACATCAAATGATGTTCCAGCCTTGGTAGGAAGGGCTGTACTCATACTGAATGCATCAGAAACATCAGTCTATGAGATCTCTTGGCACTTTTTAAATACACAGACTGAATTCTGGTAATTGCATTTGAGTGCTCATAAAAGTCCATTCACTGAAATGGTGAATTCTTTCTCTTGTTCCTTTCCCAAACCTGTTGCTTTCATTGAAAGGCTTCCATATTCCACCTCATTTCTCCCACTAGGGAGCAATCCTTATCTATACAGCATTAATAAGCAGTTAAGGATCCTGAAAGACCCTTAAGGAAAGAGCCATTATTACAAATAACAATTAATTAATAAGACATTCCAATTATTATCTTTGGAAGCTCTATACTAACTCTTTTACCTCTCTGTAGAATGTAGCCAGGAAGTACTCAGCTGCTGTTTTAACGGTGCTCTACTATACACACATCAATTCCAAGAAAGGAAAGGCAAAAGGAAAAAAAAACAGCAGTTTAAAGAAAGAGAATACAATTGCCCTGGGCATTACATCTAACACTCCCTACTCCTCAGAAGTGCTAATGGTGTTTTAATAGGCACCACAGGTCAAGATAGTGTTTTTGAATCTGTTTTAGATGGAGGGGGAAATCTGCCTCAGCTGGAGTCAATGACAAAACTCCTAACAATCTCCGTGGAGGAGGATTTCACTGATTTCCTCAATAACCACAATAAGACCTAAAACCAGTGACACATCAGATTGTATAAATACTTAATGATTTGTTCTCCTCCTCCTTCAACATCTATGAGGTCTTTAACCCAAATTTACTTAATTTGTGCTGTTAGATGTTTGAAATGATAGGAAGAGCGCATTAAATGCCACATTCAGATGTTGTGTTTAAGCACTGTGCCATACATAGGGGGCCTGTATTACAGAGTAGATGCTCTAAAAATTGGTAGAAAGACCTAAAGCAGATGGTTCAGGATTCTTGGTTTAAAGAAATACTTTAAAACGTGTGAAAATATTTACTACGCTTTTTCTCATCCTCTTTTTCATCATTGATCAGGACCATAGGCAGCCACTGAGAAGAAGAACGGTCCTCAGGTGACAGAATCCTCTTGTCAGCCTCTGGTGACAGAATTTAATGTTCTCATGGCCTGTAAGGAAGCCTGTAACCTGTAAAGCAGTTCTGAAATTTCCATTCAGAACACCCTGAAAAGCTGAGTCCCAGTTGGATAGTTGGGTTATGTTTATGAGGTCACATATGCTTTTTTATTTTTTCTTTGTTTAGGATGATCATTCATCTCATAGATGGAGAACACATAAATATTCCCATGAGGGGGCATTTGTTTATCATTTCTTCATCATAAGGATAATACAAACACTTTTTGCAGTTTCTGTGATTCAGACAGCTTATTTTTTTCCAAGTACACTAAGTACGCATCTTGTTAGTATCAAAATGGAATAGAATTTCTTATGCTGACATTTATGCTGGAGCTGCATATAAATACATAAAATATCTCTTTCAAATAATTGATATTAATAGACTATTTCCTGTTCATTTTAGCAGTCTTTAGAGATGGTTCTTGCTTGCTTGTTTGCTTGTTCTTACAACTGGATTATTTAGAGTATGGACTTGACAGGCTGACCTGAAGATTTTGTTGCATAACACCATTTAATACTGAGCTCCCATTTATCAAGCCAAAACCACTTCATTAGTATCTGGAAGCCCTGAAATTATTCCTGTAAACCAGAAATTAATCACGTAAAAGGTTACATTTTTCTAGAGACTTCAGCCTGAGTTCTTCACTCTTGGACCCTCAAGTTGATGTGTGTGTAAACTATAGACTGAGACATGCTCAGGCAGGAGATGTCAACGTCCTTTATTTAGAGCTTTTGGATATTTGAACTGGTAGATTTGTGTTTAACTGTGAATAGAACCAGTTTCTTAATTGCATAGGATTGATCTCCCTGTAGGGATATATTCAGAATCTCCTCTGGACAAGCATGCCTTTATGTTTTTGATACTTTTATACCTTGAAGTGCAGTACAAACAGCAGCTAGGATTTATAACATCACATTATATGCAGCAGAGGCTCCCAAGTCCAGCATCATTCAGTGAATCAGTGGTCAAACTTCTAATAGAGCGCAGCAGACTTGAATCCTGGATCTTCAGTTTTCTTCTTGCTTATAAGTGATGAAAATAATTCCTTGGAGTTGCACAGAGACATCACATAGGGATTGTGCAAAGGATTTAGGAGGAGCAAGAAAGCCTTGTAGAGGCTGCAAGAGGTTAAAATATTAATTGTGCAAGGCTGATAGGTGTGCCCCCTCTCACCACAGAGCAATGTCGAGGAAGGGCTGAGGTAAACCAAAATCTAGTTTTTCTGATAGAGTCCAGAAAAAAATGCTGCTAGAGCTTTTCCAAGGAATCTGTGTGGCCTCTCTTAGATTGAAAATGTAGCCTTCAATTTTGAAACTGTATAGTGAGTGAAAGATCAGGCAGGAATTTGGTACTATTGATATGTAAATTAGAAAGAATAGTGACCCCAGCCTCTTTTAAAAGTCATTTGATTTCAAATGGAGAGGAGGGAGGAAATGAGAGGAGAAAAGAGACGGTTTGTCTCTATCGAATCTCCCTGTCTGTGTGATCAATGGAAACACAAGAAGCCGACTACCCTTAAGGAAGTGAAACATAAAACTAAAGAAACTATTGATCTTATCTGAGGTTTTGTTCAACCAAGGAAGAAGAGAAGAAAGGGGAAAAAATATCCAAAATCTTTTTCATTTTGTCTGGATTGCCCAATTCAGTCTTAGAGGAGCAGTGTCTCCATTTGAAAGTTGCTGAAAACAAAGCAGACAATTTCTGCAGGGAATTCTTCTGCCAGTTTACAGCCCTATGGTCAAAACAGAAAACAATAAAAAAAAAAAATAGAAACTGCTTATCATTTCTTTTTTTGCATGAAGGCAGTCTACGTTGTTCCCTTGTTGGAGCTTTTACCCCTGTAGCTCACCATGTGATTTTTATTGCTGCCTCCCTTTTGTGGGATGCAGAGCCCCTTCTCAGCCTTAGTTTTTAAAAGACTGAATGCAAGGCTATACTGTAAGAAGTTCTACTGTGTACAGGTACAATCAGGTATAATCACGGCCCCAAAAGCATCAAATCTCCAGTGACACATATTGATTTTTTTTTTTTCCAGAGTTTCTTGTGTGATTAATCTTTAAACTTCCATATTTCTTTGCTGTTATCATGTTCTATCGTGTTACACTTTCACCATTCTTCTTGATTCCCTGTTACCTGACCTACTAATTAAGACCCTTCTACAGCATATTGCACTATGCTGTTCCATTCGTTACTGCATCTATCATCCTACAAGTTAACATCTTTCCTGGCATTGTATACAACTGAGTTTCAAATCATACGTCTGGGTGATATAGCAAATCTAGAAAATTCAGCGTCATGCTCTGTGAGTACATGCTATGTTGGAAGAGCATTTTCCTTACTATGTTGTGCTTAGTGGAGGAGATGTAGTACTAACGGAAATAGATTTTAGCTTCTTGCTTCAAAGGGATTATAAACAACAAGCAGTAACAAATGAGTTTTAAAATTATTGCAGATATCTTGACAGTGCCCTTTGAAGGAGATTTTAATAGTGATATGGATCCCTCTTTGAAGAAAGTGTTTGGGAGAGCCAAGAAAAATAACTTTTTTTTGTCCAGTCAAATACTTCTAAGTCAGAGGTATTCAATACCCCAAATTTTCTCATCAGGCTTGATTGGAGGGAAAAGCCATCCCTTTACAGAGACACTGGAAGCAGAGAGATCAACAGCAAGCAGCAGGGCCATACAGTTCGTAAGACTTTCTTAGTGGTCATTCAAAATATCTTTGTTCAACAAAAGTGATGAGAGTTGGTCTAGTTGGAAGTTCTGATATTATCCTTCCCCTTTAATCTGGCTAGCAAGCACTGAATTAGTTAAAGCCAGTGATTTGCCATGTAAGTGTGGCTGAACTGAAGAAATATGCCAAGAAGAAAGCCTTTCCTCTTTCTACTCCTCAGAGGTGGACTTCTCTGGTTTGACCTGTTTCTGCCCAAATTAGCCAAATTGTTACCAATGTGTGATTTGTCCATTGAGTTACAGCGCTATTCCTTCGTAGTTATCTGTAGGCGATGAAACATTTTCTTCATCTTCCTTACTATTGAACATTAGTCACAAAATTTCTGAGAGGAATTTTTATGTATGCTTTATTCATAAGAAGTTTATTATCGTTAATAGTCAGAAATTGAGTTGTTTTGATGGAGTTTGCAGGTTGCATGATACTGCCTCTGTTCTCCACTAAGACTTATACTGTTCTTGTAATTGGAAGTCTGGTGCACAAACTTACAAATAATTTTAATTTGGCCACTTGCCAGTATTCAGCCACCAACAAAAATGGTTTCAGCAACATTCTTGCCATAAAGCATATTTGATAAATACTTGCCGAAAGGAAAAGTAAAGAAACAGGACATATTCTGTGCTTTCTGGTCTACATTTCTGGAAAATGCTTACATGGTCTTTGCAAGTCTGACAGACTTTTCTTCATTTCTGATATCTTTTGTCCACCAGAGTTTACCCTTTTCCTAAGTATGGGTAAGTCTCAAAAGCATTCAGAAGTTTCCTTTCAAAAAAGTCGTCTCTAAAATGAGTGTGTTTAACTGACCCTCTGTGCTCTGGGGATCTCATTCAAAAGCAGATGCTGAAAATAAGAAAGAATGATTTTCCTTCTGATAGTTCTTCCTATTCTGGTCCAAAGTGACTCAAATTGGAAGCAGCTGTAACAGCAAGAAAAGTATAGGAAAAAAATTGTTATCTAATGGTAATCTGAGGACTAAAGGTTCAGATTAAGGTTTTTGTTTGTTCTGTTTCCGTAAGTTGTCACCCAAGGCAAAAGTTTGCATCCTAGTTTCCTACTTCCTTTATTTCCCCCAACCCCTTGCACAAATTGATTTATGATTCAATTAGTAAGATATTTTAATTGTACCTTTTAGGCTTGTGACCCTCACTTCATAAAACTATGTGAGGGTTAATGGCATTTTGGAAGTGCAGAAAGAGGAGAGAAAGGGTTTTTGAGCAAACAAATCGGGAGATAGTGGGTGTTTGTCTTCCTTGGAGACTTGTAGATTCTGATATGATCTGCTGCAGCATTTTTCCTCATTTGTTGTGTTTTATTGGTTGGTTTATTTGTTTGAATTATTTGACAAAACGTCAACTAAGAAATCATGTGCTTAACTGTGCTCATATCTGTTTGGTTCACACCACATTAAACAACAGGTGTTTGGAGGTGTGCTGACTTTGGGTCTCAGACTGTTTGGGAAAGCAAATCACAGAGCTGGGAGAACTTTGCAGGGATTCTTTGGCCATTATATCTCCAAGAAAACTGGAGCTTGTCAATAGGACTATCCTGACTAGTCTCATCTTTCTTGGTAAGAAGACAGCTGTATTAAGGCAAATGTGATCAAAACCACATGAGATGTAAATATCATCTCAGTTCCCGAAATTCATGGGTGTTATTGCTATTTACTAATGTTTAGTTAAAGGTGCTCAATATTGTCAGATGGGAGGGCCAGTTACGTGCATTTAAAAATCTATAAATTTTAGAAGAAGATAATTCAGGCCTCCATGATCTGTCTTCACATTTCCTGATCCACTCCACAGTGACTTTAACCTTGGTGTTTTGGAAGATATTAATAACTGAGTAGGGTAATTTTTCTTGTCATCATTTCTGGTGAAGGCTTATTTCATATTTGTTCAAGATTTTTGGGGACAGAAGAGCTGGTTTGGTTTTTTTAACACTATACAGGGCAAGACCCATTTTCTGGCACTAGTGTGACTGAAAGTTTTTGTTGAGAACACTCAGCCTCTCTTCCAATTTTGCCAAGTATGGGTGTTTTGTAAACTACTCTGGAAAAGTAATGGTCTTTTAATCCAACAGACCGAGTCTGCTGCTGCACAAACAAATGTTTTCTCAAGGTGACTGAATAATTCCTTGCCTCTTTCAAGAACTTAATATTGGGGTTGTTGCCTGCTGAATACTGTGCACTGGTCCATCTGTTGAGGTGTCCCATGAGTCCCACCTTGAAACAGATTTTTGAAAAGGTCTCACTGGCACACACTCACTTTGGAAAAGGTTTCAGCTGTCACTCAGACCAAATGCTTTCCTGTTCCTGGGTTGAAAGATTCAAGTGTTAGGGGACCAAGGGATGTTCCATTGTGTTTGCACTCCTGTGGTTACTAGAAACAGGGAAGAATGATGCTTAATGGAGAAGAATAGACACTTGGCTTTCTTTAGCCTCCCTGTAACCAAAGCACTCAGGAAAGCCCTAAAACCCAACACAAGAATTGTCAGGGGGCACTGGGCAACAGTATTTTAGTCTTTCTTGTTGATGATGTGTACCCAAGAAGTGATACACTGGAATATTTTTTTATATATATGACAAAAGTTGATCACTGATACTAGCTAGATCATGGATGAAGATACTAATCTATATTATGTTTTATTTTGATTATTACTCCTAAGATGTAAAGCCAGCTGTATCCTTGACTTGTGAGGTTCAGTAGTGTTATATCAAGGCAGATTTGGATAGTTAGCTTTGGAGAGATATTCCAGAAACCTTGACAGTCTTGGAAGGAAGGAAGGAAACATTACCAATGCACTCGGAATGTCTTCTGAATGTGTTTCCTCCCTCTTAGACCCTTTCTGGAAAGAAACAAGAGTGCCTCTGCCAGTTCCATTACTGTGATAAAAACCAGGAGAGACACCGGACTTTATCCTTAGTCATGTACTAGTCAGGAAGTTATTCTAACTGCAGACATTTTGTTAAACAAAATGGGAAAGTGTGTATGGAAGGGCTGTCACAGTAGTGATTTTAACACACCTCAAACTGAGTTTGAGGCAACTCTAGTGGGAATTCACAGGGAAGTCAGATCACAGCCTACTCCCACAGCACTAGTCTTTTAAGCTTGGTGCATAATTCTGTTCTGAACTTTCCCACTGAGGTTAGTACTTGTGTACCTAGTTTAGCAGAGTGTAGTTTTGTATTGATCTCTGGCATTTCCAGGTATTTCAGTCCCAGACTTAGCTTTTGACACAGCATTTTCACACAGGAGTGATGCATCTTTCCGGTAGGAAAATAGGTGGCACTATTAATGGTGCTAAAATGTGTGACTTATGATATTTAATTGCTGGAGCAACATAATGATTAGGCTGAAATTACATGTCTTCTGATTTGTAGCCACATAACCTGTGTTTTTCTGGTCCTGTTACACTATATTGAGTCAAGTTAGTTAGTCCTGGATGAGGACTCTCCACAGGCAACCCAGGGTGATGTTGAAGGCTGCCGCAGAGCAGTCCTAGCAGCTAAGATAACTTAGGGCTTCTGGGTGTTGTCCTCATGCCATTTCATGTGCATGGACATTTCCCTAGTTTCTTTCTCCATCAGTGTAAAGACATCCAATAGTGTATCTGCAGAAATGGGAGTGCTGAAGATAACGTTAACATAAAATGAAATAGACAAAAGGTTGTAGGAAGAAGAACATGGGATCTTAGGTTCCATTTTAGGACCTGAGAGTCATGCAAATCGCATTTCTGTCTCTCCTACTTAGTCATTCAGGCTAAGAAATAGGATGTATGGCTTAGCAGAAAATATAGGTGCTATATCCTAACCCAGATTTTGTTGGTAAAAACATGTTACAAAAGGAGAAAAATATGGTCCTGAACCACAAAGAAGTGAAAAATTTGCTAACTTCTCTGCCTTTTGGAACCAATTGCGAAGTTGACGCTAAGGGGATGTCTGCTTCTCCAGCTCCTAAGCAGACAGGCTGGCCCAATCTGCAGAACTTTGGCAGAAGTAGTATCTTAAATCAACTCCTTTGTCTCTACTGTTGATAGATTATTGGGTGCCGACTGGCTGCATAACTGCAGAATATGTCCCATGCCATATGGTTAAATTACAGCACAATAAAAAATGATGATAGGGGTGAGATCATAATAGATCTGACTCTGTAAAGCTGGGAGGTATCCAGTTCTGTTGAGGTTCCAAGGACGTGGTTGTCATGCAGAATAGCAAAACAGAGCAATCACGGACCTCCTTATTGGCCCACCCTTTTTCGCCATCATATAAATGAAACAGTTGTATTCGCTCTGCTGTTTACCCCTTCTGTTTTGGACTCAGCCTTGGAGGGAGGTGATAGGCACAGACTTAGAGGGGTTATCCAACTGTTTCTCTACAAAGTGAATGAGCAACAAGACTATATAGAATCAGAAGTGCAAGCATCCTGACATACTCACCTTCCAGAATTTGAAAGAGCAGGATTAGGTGGAAGAATTCCAGGTTTTGACATTACAGATCTGAGCAACCTAGATAGTCGCAGCAAAAAAACCCATTTGCAACTGCATTTGAGGTTGCATGGAGAAGAGATTGCGTTTTGTGAGGGAACAAGACATGAATCGATGGCTGACCTCCATATTTTCACCCTGCTGACAAGCTACTGTTATTGTGGCCTGGTATGAAAATGGACAAAACCAGGGTACTCGTGCAGAGACAGAAAACCAACAAATGCTCTCACCTTGTGACCGAGGGAGTGGGTCCTTCCATATGCTGTAAGGAGGAACAAACTCTCCTAGTATTAAAATCAATGCTGCCACACTCAGAAGTCAAACAGTCTTCTGTAGTGCCAGAAGGCTAAAAACGACTAGCAATTTGTGGTCAGGCTAATCTCTGAATTGTATTTATTCAGTTGACGGGTATTGCTGAGGACCTGGTTTGACTTCAGATGTGGATTTGTTACAGCCTCAGCTACGTTCACAGTACAAATTATTAGAGCAAACAGAAATCTATAGAAATGAAGCAAACTAGATGATTAAAGATTATTTTTAGTTTTTTATTACAAATGTTATAGTGGTATGACAAGTCAGACAGTTGCAGTCACGCACACGTATGTGATTTTTCTGGATGAAATGTTACTATTTTATCTGAAGCCCACTAAGCAATCCTGAATGGCATGACCTTGAATGCCTATGGGATTTCAGTCTGCTAAAGAAAAAACTCTTGGGAAGGATAAGGGATAGAAAATCAACATTCCTAATGAAAACTAACTGCAGTATTTCAATGGTGTGCCTTTAACAGTCCAAATATCGTTGCATATCATCCTTTCAAGTTTTCTGTGGAATTACAGCAGCTAGCTTTTTGATTTCTGATGTCTCTCTTGCTTGTTAATCTGGCCCCATGTGGATTTATTGTACAAATCTATTTGGCAGCTGAAAATTGTCCTTTGATGAAGCTCTTAGTCTAATCATGAACTCCTCAGGCATGGAAAATAAGAATGGGGATGTGGCAAAATCACAGGCTAAAGGAGCCATGTTTGTCTTTCACTCTGCATGGATTTTAGAAGCATCTAAATTTCAAAGTCTTTCACACACTGGATTTTCTCCAAAGATTGATTCTGCTTCTCTTAGGATCATAACATTTGCCATGCTGGATCAGACCATTGGTCCATATAATCAGGTATCCTGCCTCATACAGAGGCTAGTTCCTCACCACTCCAAAGAGAACAAAACCAGCCTGTAATGCAACTGATTCAATTACACTAAGACATGGAAAGGAAATAATCCTGCCAGCCTGATCTGCGTCTCCTCCACTTCATACACCGCAGCATGAGGCCTTATTATCATTATTACAACCTTGAAATGGTGACTTATGTTCTCTCTGAATAATTATGGCACTTTTTCTTTTGCTTTCGTAATCTTTTCTCAGACGGGACTTCCTGCAGCAGTGAATTCCACTAGTCGATGCCTATAATATATATATGCTGTCCAACGTTAAATGTAAGCTATATATTGAAATCCAAGCTCCCTGCTTTCTCTGTCCCTTTGCTGGTTTCTGTATAAGCTGCAGCAGTTCCCAGTCTGTTTCATCTGTTAGCTCACTATCTATGTTCACTGCTATCCTTACACCTCTATCATCTGCTCCCAGGTCCCCTGGACTGGTCTCCTCTAAAATTAGATTATGTGGTCTATTCTTTCTCTGTAGTCTCAAAATCTGTAAATAGATCCTGGATGCACCCAGCTTTTTTCTCTTTGGTTAATTTCTTTGTTTAGTTTCCAATCCAGATTACTTTTTTCACATGTGCTAAACTCTTGTACTAATTACTTTATCTTGTCTCTCCATTTTTTCCTGCCACAAAATTTGTTTCAAATTACCCAATATACCAGGACTGACTGTTATTCCTCTACATTGAAAATATTAAATTCCTTCTTCGTTGACAGGGTACTGACATTTCTTTTTACTTAAATCACAATATGTTCCCTTGCCTGATACTTGAAACGTCACAAATAATACACACATATCTGCAGTGTGCTGTGTGGTGGGTTTGTCCTTGAGCAGGGTGAGGTTTTCCAGCTGGAGAAGGAGGGTACTGCAAGAGCCCACAACCTGGAGAGTCTGCTTCTTTCACGGCTCCTTGAGGACAACAGTAGTGTCTCTTCTATGTAGCACAGCTCCACAACCTCTCTCTCTTTCGGTGACTTCAGACACTGCAAGGAGAGTGGTAGGGGATCTCAAATCAGCAGTTGCAGAGAGCCAGCATGCTGCGCTGCACGTGTATGAGATATATGCATGCGGTGGCATGTGAAGCGAGACTCGGAAGCAGAAGTTTGAAGTCTGGACTGAAGCCTTTAGTGATATTTCACTACCATAGTAAGAGCAAAGGGGGCTCAGTTCTCCTGCTTGTCTGTCATGTCCAGACGCAGCCTGTCCGCTAGCAGGGAAGGCTACAGTTGCTGGGAAAGGTATTAGGCACTGAAAGCAGAATGGAGTTTTAATAGCTAGAAGGGACCATTAGCCCTTCTGGTTTCACCTTTTGTACATCATAAGCTTTTGGGTTTCAGGGTTTCACCAGACATCTTTGTACGAAGCTCCATATCTTGTGTTTGTATAAGTAGGTTTTGTAGAAAATCATTCAGACTGAATTTGAGAACATCATGTGACTGGAAATCCATCTGGTCCCCTGGTATTTTGTTCCAGGGGACAGTAACTGTCAAGTATTATTGCATTATTCTATTTAGAATTCATCTGCCTGCTGTTTTCAGCTGCATTTTTGTTATTTTTCTCTACTAGTTTAGAGACCTTTAGAAACTTAGTTTATTCTCTTAAAGGTACTTACACAGTGCAACTAAGCCACCTTTCAATCTTTTATGATAATTAATTAAACAGGTTGAATTCCTTAACAGTTTTTCTATACTAGAATATGCAGGAAAGTGCTTCTGAGTGGGCTAAAGGTGCAAGTGGAAAGTCCTGTGTTAAACCACATTAAGCTACACGTCAACACTGAAGTTGAATTAAGGTGGCCTTAGTTAAATTTGGCTTAACTCATTTCCAAAATAAATTAAGCCAAACTGAATTGCAAACATTTTAATTCTGAATAACACAGCAGAAATATGTGCTTCTGTATATGATAAACTTGTACAGTAAGGGTATGCTTATGCCAGAAGAACTCTGAGACAGAAGTTTACATGCCAGCAGGAGAGTTTTAAGTGGAATTTGGAGTTTGGGGTTTATCTTTAGGTAGGCCTCTATATTGCATACTACATATGGATGATGAAGGAAAAAAATGCTGTGATCTGCCTAGGGTTGCCTATATTCCATTTTTTGTTCAAGGAAGAAATTTTTGACACATGCATTGCCAGATGGTGGAAGTTCTACAAGTGAAGATATGTGGTCTAGAAAGAGACATTTCAGCACAGCATACAACCTGTGGGAATGCAGACACTGGGGACAATTCAGAAATTATTTGCATACATGCCATAAGTGGGGAAGGATCAGACATGAGGAAGCAGTAGATAGTAGAAATCAAAAAAGATTATGGTTAGTCATAGCCAAGAGAAGAAAGAGAATTTGGAGATGTTCAATGCTGATGTTGTGTGATATTCTTCTCTCAGATTAAGACAGCTACTGCCATATCGGGAACTAGAAGAGTATCTTTGATAAATATCTTTTGGTGTAAAACATTGAGACATTTTTAACCGAGTAGTTGTCGTAAGTGAGCTTCGCTTAGGAAAAGTGGACAGAGGAGTAAAGAAGTGCAATATCACACTGCATTGTCTGCCTAAAACAAAAGAATAAGATACAACGGCAAGTTTGGGTGATGCAAGCTGTAAACATGTAGCAGAGTAGTACATGGAATGGTATATCATAGGACTCTTCAGGGCTCTTGAAAAGGAAAGACAAAAATCGTGGTGATTTTGTCAGAAAGCTTTGTAAAGCTGTAAATAAGAGAAGGAAGGAAAGATGGAAAGTTAACCACTGGTTGCGTAACTGATGTGAAGACCTTTTTTGGAGAAGTTCCAGTGGTCACGGGGTTCACATGGATGACTGACCCTTGCACTCTGGAGGAAGAGAACTAATCTTTCACGAAGAAAAAAAAAAAAAACCAAAAAAGGAGGAAAGCTCTATGAAAACAAATTCAGTTCTAACTCAAATAGTTTGTCATAAAGAGTTGAACCAGTGTGGGAAAAACTGCAGAAGGAATATATTTCTCAAATGTCTACATACTACTGCTAAGTATCGGAGTAATGAGAAATTGAAAGATCTTGCTTATAAAGTATAATGTAATTGGTTACACTGAAGCCTGCTACAAAAAGTACGTTTTTGGAATTTCAGAATCTCCAGATACTGGTCTACCTTCCGCTTGTGAAGGACAGAAAGGGTAGTAAGCATGTCTGGCTATGATGGGAGGAAATGGCAGTCTGTTACATCTTCATTTACTGATAATTCAAGTCTACATATTGCAAGTATGCTGACAAAGTCTAAGAAATGAGCATGCTAGGCACACTAAATCAAACTAGAAAATGAGAAAAGTTACTCCGTAAGTACTTACATTCAGTACACAACAAGTAAATGTGTAGCTATGGTCTTCAGTTTGGGTGAGACATACCTCAGAATTTATGTGGCAGCAGTAAATACTGTTAAAGTTTTGAAACATAACAGATGATAATTTTCTAACACAAAAGGTGTTGCATCCAGTGTAACTCTATTTTGGACTACGTTATAATAGGAAGGGATGAATTAATCTTTGGTGTGGGAGTTTGTGGTTACCTAGACACCAGTGATCATGACCCAATTACATTTAATATGGGCAGAGGACAGTGTTCCTATTAACGTGTGTTCCTGTATATTTTTTTCCTTAATAAGGGCTTATTTTCCAGAGCTGAGGAAACATTATAAGTAAAGAAGACCACAAGAGAAAAAAAATATGCAGAAGTACTATGAATAAAAATTGAGTCCTTTTTTACAAGGATTTTGTTACCAGGACATATCCAAAAAGGCACGATTCTCTAATCAAAAATTGAGTACACATTCAGTTAAAAATGATCCTGGTTAGGTAGCAAAGAGAAGGCAATAATTAGAGAGCAGAGAACAATGAATCCTAATATTGATAAAAAATCTGCATGATTGATTATAGTAAAACAGATTTCTGTTATTTCAATCTCAGTTTCTTGTTTGTTAGCACTAATTGTTTACTAGTACTTCTGAATGTAATGAGTAAACAATGGTAGAGGTCATTTTCCTAAATGTGGCTGATGAAAATAATCTTCTGAGGGATAATATCATAGATTTATTGCCTCTGAACAAAGACGACAGAGAAAATAGATACCAGCCGATGTAATGTAGGAAATGGCTATAAGAAGCTAAAAAGTAAAATTCATGGCAGTCAGGACTGAGAATAGTAAGAAACCCTTTAGTACCTTAACTAGAAAATAAGCTCTAGAACACTGTTACAGGTATTATTGCATCGATAACGTTGTTAAACAGGTATATTTATTAAAGCAGTGCAACTAATTTGTTAGACGTGTTTCTTTTTCTACCCATAATGTTGTTAATCTTTCCAAGGATTATGGTATGTTATAATTTGGGTGTTCTCAGTAGTGATGATGCTAATTGCTGTTTATCACTCCCCTTATCACTTCTTCCTTTGGGATTTGTTAGGTCACTGGACCAAGTGCAGAGGGAACATGCTGTGCCTTTTTAGGACACTTTGTATCTGCCGTGGATTAGCATCTGTAAGACATATTTATTCAGTTTGTTTCCTCTGTTCCACAAATGGGAAATATTCCACTCTGTTGAGTGCCTGCTGAGTCCTAGCAACATTTTTTGCTTTAGGGATCAGTTTTAAAGAGACTGAAGTCTTACCAGGCTGATACTAGGATTTACACACACCTCCAAAGATGGTTTACCTCATTTTCTGTTGTGATCATCACCACCATAGTCAACGCTTCCTCAGCACCTATCACCTCAGGAGAGAAAAATATCAATATATGGTTGTGGAAAGCAAGTGTTATCTTTGAAACTTTCTGATATTTCAAGCAATGCTCCCATTTTGTACTACAGTGAAATCACAGTCCTTTAAATTAGTTTATAAAAATTGAAAACTACTGATCTCAGAATAGATCATTACGCACTTTTGGGCTGAAGAGAACTCAGGTGCCAGCCTGCCTGATCCAAAGCAAAGACTTAGATCACCAGATGGTACTTTGTTGAACTTGTCCCAGCTTCTCGTGTAAGAGCTGTTCCATTTTTTTGTAAATAATGAGATATTCCTTGAGCCAGAAAGAGACTAATTCTATAACTCAGTAGCAACAGTACTCACCTTCCATGTAACAGCCCCAGTCTAAACCGTTCCTCCAATTAATATTTAATAGTTCATAGGGAGAGTGAAGCTCAGCTGGAAAGATTATCTTTCTTGTGGAGTCTGATCAAAAATCTCACCCAAGAGCTGAGCTCTTCCTTAGAAAAGTTACCTCTAATCTGTTATACTCTCAGAAAGAATTTTTGGCTTAGATACAAAACCCAAGATTTCTCAAAATCTTACAGCAGGAGATTTTATAGCAGCCTTCCAGTACCTGAAGGGGCCTACAAGAAGGCTGGAGAGGGACTTTTTGCAAGGGCGTGTAGTGGTAGGACAAGGGGACATAGCTTTAAACTAAAAGAGAATAGACTCAGATTAGATATCAGAAAGAAATATTTTACTATGAATGTGGTGTGGTCACTGTGTCCCACCTCTTCTTAGCTTTCAGGATAAAGCAGTAAGTTTCCTTTGGAGGTGCTGGGAAATAGCAACTGAACTCTGCAAGAAAACTGAATCAGAGAATTATACAAAGCAAAAATGAGAAAGGTGATTTTTAATGAGTTTGGGGAAGATATTGCAAAGGAGTTTGAGAAACAAGTACAGCTACATGCAGCCAGGGCTAAAAAAGCCCAGAATTTTTGTCAATTCTGCAGCAGCTCATTCCTGCTGGAGATCACTTATTTATTTCGTAAAATATAGTTTAAAATAGATATATGGATTTTCTTGTGCCACGTGATCAGAAGGACAGTATGCATTTCGGTGGAAGGTACTCTGTTTTTTGTCGTCATTCCTATACAAGCTGTTGGTCAGCAGATTGTAAGTGCAGAGAGTTGTTCTGATTTGGAGGGGAAGCTAGTAGTTTATAAAATGACTGTATTTAGCAAGATAATTGAAAGTTGAGTGAGAAGAGTATTCGGTTTGAAAAGCTAACTCTACATAAAAACAGTGGAGGGGTAATCTAGCACTTCTGAAGGTATTTACTTGGCCACTCTCTTTCTTTATTATATTATACCTTCAATTACATTTTTATTGCCTTCCTCATATTTTTCTCCCTAGCCTTGAGAAGTAACAGGCTTGGATCTGGCTGTGCTAGGGAGAAGGGCTGCATAACCATGTTGTGATGGCCCAGAGCATATATGCCGTATTTGTTGGTAGTGATGGGGAAGAAGGGACACAACCCTATAATACAATATAGACAAGCCTGAGTAACTTGGTACCTTGCTCACAACCTTCAGGTATTCTGCACCTAGGTGAACAGGCACCTGAAGTCAACACTGTGGCCTATGCTACTAAAAGGAACCTTTGCACCAAAGATGAAAGCAATAAACATGCTGTGCGATGGGCTCTGTGTTCCCTACAGTCTGATGGCCCATATGGATTTTGCAGTAGGCAGCTGGATACTGATTTTGCAATGACCTTTTCAGAGCAACCCGTTTGTTTTTTCCAGTGAGGGAGAAGGAAATAAATGGGGTCTGAAAGCGGAGCTTAGGTTGGCTCCAAAAGAGTGACAGAAAGGTCACTCTTCTGATCAAGCCAGTATGTTTAGTGATTGGAAGGGCTTCCAGGGGTCACAGTGCTGAAGATTTGTCTGGGTCAAACACAACCACACTAACCTCCATGTACACTTAAATGCCCTGAATTTTTTATCCAGTTGAGCAGCTCTAGGTAAATCTGTTGCATAGACTGGATACCTGTAGCAAGCCACCAAAACTTCTTCTGTGGTTTCCCACATTTGGTCCTCACAGATATTCACCAAATCCTTTGATATGTGTACCCTGAAGCATGATTTGTACTGGAGACTAGTATTAAATATCAGCTTTGAAAAAGGGCCTTGTTACCATTAATGCAAAATTCACTCCTGTGGTTAATTTAATGATATAGATTGGCAGACATCATACATTTATTGAGCAATCATAATTATATTTATATTAATGCTGGTCTCTACCCAGGAGAGATTCAGGCCTGGCATAATAGGATTTGTTCGTAATACAGAAGTAAGATTTCTGAATATAGCTGCAGTGAGAAACTTGGGACTGTAAGAATAAGGCAGTGTTATGGGCTGAGAGTGAGCGGCTCTAGGATGTTCAGGCACTGGTTGCTGGAGGTGAGGCTGTGGGCTGTGAGAAAGCTACATGATTAGAGCTCACGTCAAGCTCTGGGAATACCAACAGCTTTTTGGTTATTCTGGATGCTGCAAGGTTGGTTGAAATTCATTGGCAGAAGTATTGAGCGCTCTCAGGTGCACTGTGTTTGCATGCTCATTCACTTTAAAAGGTCAGCAAAGCACCCTGGCAATTTTAAAGGCAGCCTGCTGTGTCTGAAGTGTATTTAGTTTCATGTTGTCTCCTCCGCAGGATACGGTTTCAGGTAGTTTTGGTGTGATACTAATCGCATAGAACACCTTTATGTGGACAAGATCATTGCTCAGGCTTCAGAAACAGATAAGAATTGGATTCTTTCTGAATCTTCCTGTGTACAATTACATTGTTTCAGGAAAATTACCCATGGTTATTGCCCTGTTTTGTTCTGTCTGGTTGCACTGATGTACTGGGAATAAAGCAGATTTCTGGGACAGTGGCAGCTCTGCTCAGCTGGTTGCAGGAGACAAGCACAGCCTCTACTGGATTCAGCAGCATCTGCCTGCTTCTTATGCTGACACCATGCCCACCTCTCCTCTGCATACTGATGTCCCATATCTTTAGTCTGCTTGTCTGTCATTGTAAACAGGGGACAACAAAGTTGACAGTGTTGGATTGAAGGGCTGTAAGTGGTTATTGATTCCAAGACTTCTTGCATTCCTAGAGGTGGGGGTCAGGAAGGGTGTGTGTTTGAGTACAGGGATGAGCATGCAAGTTTGTAATGGTGTGTTAGCACGGGTGAGTAGTAGGATGTACATGATTATGCTTTTCAAGTGGATTTGTATATGCTGTGGCTAGACGTGGGCTTGTATGCACACTAGGAGATGCTTTTGTATGCTATACTTGGAAGAAGTTATACATAATAATGTGTGTGTGAGTACGCATTTATCTCTGCTCATAGGCAGAACATGCAATGTCTTTAATTGGCATTGGTATTGCTTGAAGTACATGTGCGTGTATCTCGTGTGTATACGTGTGATAGTACATGGGGCTACTTGTAGTACTATATTGGGCTACATGCAGCTGAAATGATGATGGACTGTGCAGCATTCTGCTGTCATGTGACACCGTCACGACTGCTAGTGCTGGTAGGGCAGGGAGAAGACAGAGGTGCATATCCCTCAGCCTTCCTGATAAATCTTTCTTGCATAGCACATGTGGACTCTGTAGTAGTCTGTAAAGGGGAAAGAGAGCTCATTTCAAAAGGAAATGAAAACACACACAGCAGTGATGGAGTACAGATTTCATTAGCTTCCAATATCTCTGTTCACATGAAAAAATTCACACTTCCTTCGTGACCTTTTAGTAAATTTAAAAGTGGGGGGGAATATGTCTTTCAGCTCCTTTACATTTACGACTAATTAGAGCAGAGGTGTGGAGTGCGGTGTAGAGTATTGCAGTGAAGCCTGCTGAAGGACAGCACACTCACAACCCTGGCATTTGTGCACGTGTTGCTTGCTGTCCTGGGAGTTACCATGTGTGGTGCCTTCTGAGGCCCTGTCCCACCCCTTCTTCCAACTGAGATTGGAACAGAAGGGTAGACCAGCCTCCTCGCACTGTGCAGTCCAGTTCAATGACACCTTATTGACAAGAGGAGTGCCAAGGTCGTGGAAAGAAAACAGCACAGGCAATGCGTATCAGTACTGCTTCTTTAAGCTGATGTTAACTGCTGCTTGTAGAAAAAAGTTGAAAGGAACACACCGTATGTTCCTTGGCTTTCTCACCTTTCTTTAGTGTCTTCTACAGCTCTTTAGAAATGTCTTACTCAGCACAGACTTTTTGGGAATTAAAACAACGTGGGATTTTGTGGCAGAAAAGAACAGGACAAAGCAAAAATATTTGAGCTGGAGATGTGGAGTCAGATCCTGTTTACCCTCAACCTGTTGAGTCGGATACTCAATACCCCATAGATGTGTAAATGGTGAGTTGTTATTCATGTCTTTGATTCTAATTATAAGGGCAGACATTTGATATGAGGGTATTCAGGTAACATTGTAGTGTCTGTTGTTGACTGGTGTGGCATGAATGATATCTTCCGTGAGTTCATTGCTAGAAAGGAGGAGAAATCTTATCAGTATTTTCTATGTCTCTTTGGAATGATCTTTTGTGGCACTCTCTGGGAGAGAAAAAGCTTAGGTAGATTTATGAATTCATGTGAAAGCATTTTTAAAAGAGGGACAGCCTGAAAAGAGATCAAATTCATTGTGGTACAGATTTGGCTTATTATCTGCTCATACATCCCAAGAGCGAGAAGCATGTGGCTCTTCTAGGCCTGTTCAGAATATCTAAGTAGAGTCCAGATGGCATTTAAGGTCAGTCTGGCATTGCTGGAGATCCTGACTGTTTGAAATAAGGGAGGGTAAAATTTTGAAGAGAGTCTTATTTGATGAACATTGAATAACAGCTATTTCAATCCCCAAGGTGCTTCATTATGTATCCTACTCTTTCTAGTCAGTTCTACTGATTTCACTTGAGACTGTACAGCTGTGATAAACTGAACTGAACGTGAGATCTTGTAAGTCCTCATCCAGAATCTGAACCTTAAAGAGCTTCCAAAAAAGCAGAATCAGTAATGGAAGGCCTTCTCTTTGAGACAGCCAGAATGATCCCAAGACAACTGGAAGTGTTTACCCATAATTTTTCTGTGTCAATGATACAGAGGCTTGGCATAACTCCCCAATACATCTCATTTATGTATATGTGCTTGCACTTAAAAGGAAAGGGGAAAAAAAATAAAAACAAAACCCAAAGCCTTAAGATCTTTCTTTTTCCCATGGCACATGGCACTTTTGTGTGCAACAGCACAAAATTTCTTGTTATATAGAGAGAACTTGGTCTATAAGATTGTATAGAATTTATTTTCCATTTGGAGAGAATATCAGCAGTAGGGTACCCAGAGAAGATAATTCCACATGTAACTCATGTAACCTGCCTCTGTAAGTTTACTAATTGCCCATGAGTGAATGTTTTGCCCCTGTGAATGGATGCGCCCAAAGCTCTTTCAGACCTCGTAAGAGAATCTGTAGGACTAAACTAAGACTTGGGCTTTACTGATTGCACATAATCCTTAGTGGGGTTTGGATGCAGAAGGGAGTTGGAGTTGCAGAGTTGAACAGAATAAAAGGGGAGGAGATGTTCAATCGCAGGTGGATTTGAATGTTTTCAGTAGCTGGATATTTGTATTTCCATTTCTTGGCTTAAGATGAACACCAGATTAAGGGACTTCAGAGTGGCTTGAGGGGAGCTGCAGGGGAAAATTCGTAAGTGGTGGAGCTGGGCCTGCTGAAGATGGGTTCTGTTGCATTTTGCAGTCCCAAACTGGAATGGCAGACTGAAGGGTGGAGGACGAGGAGCGGTGCATGGTTAGTGTCACTGAGACACAGAAAGTATAGCATAGGTTTATGGTTATGCGCGACTATATCCTGCATAATCCATTGACGGGTGTACTATGTTCACATGCAGACAAAAAAGTGAAAAAGAACAGGGTATATTTTTTGCAAATCATTTACCAATCATTTTTGATTTTAATTAGAAGTCTGGGTAATAGTACTGCTCAGCTTGGCTCTGTGTAAAAGGGCTTAATTTTTATGTTTCCATTTAGTCATTTTTATTGTGTTGTTTCCTAGCTCATGAATAAATTGCTGTTACACTAAAGCAAATGCCAAGGAAACAGAAAAACAATTTTTTGCTATCCCTTTATATTTACTGGGGAGACAGCTATTGTTGTGTGTAACTAATTCACCTATAAAGGACCAAAATCTGTGTTCTGTGTTTTCCTATTATACCACTAATTACTTGAAATTGTTAGCATGTTGCTAATAAATGCATGAAGACAGTGTGCACAATTTACGAGAGAAACAGATATGAATCTCTGTATGTTTCCATTTAGCTACCTGCCTGTGCTTTCCTCAATCACACATTAGGTGAGTGTTCGTACTGGTGGGGTGTTTATGTGCAATAAATATTTGTGAGTGCAAACTTGGAAGTGTATTAGTAGGAGACTACAATTGAATGTGGGTACATGCATGTGAGTGCGGGAACTAGTTCAAAATGTCCTCTTAGACCTTCCAGTGTGCCAATGTGAGCTGTTGTGTCTGATGAACATATTATTTTAGTTGTGTACTTATGAATGGTGCTGTTTGTTGTGGCACATCTGTCTGACACATATGTCCCTGTGCGTCTGTGATCATGTGTGTGTATAATGCACAGATCTATGAGTGTGTCTGGTGAGTACACATCAGTCCAAGCAGGAGACAACACGATGTACAAAGATCTGCTAGAAAATCCACCTCAATAGTGTTTAGCTGTTATTTTGTACTACGAAGCAGAGGATTTTCCCCTGTGAAAGAAGAGGCTCAAATTAAATGAGTAGAAAAGGGCAGCTGTGGCAGTGAATATGAGTGCTATTGTCAGTGTGAGACAGAGAACTTTCCACACGTGCCTTTTTCTCTCACTGATTCTCACAGATGTGACCTCTACTAGTAGCAGTTAATAAAGCCCTTTGGGTTGGGTTTTTTTTTTGACAAATGTGTATAAGAGCTTGGCAGAAACTGACGTTTCTTGAAAGTCATGTCTAACGTTTTTCCACTGTTAGCCAGATCCTTCCTTTAGTCTCTGAACATCAGACTTGCCAATAAAAGTCCAGAAATAGCTTCTCTCACTAGAGCTAAAGTTTGCCAACAATAGCTAGGGAAGAGGAAAAGAAATCTACTTTTGTAGCTGGATTCTAACATGACGTAGCCCTGTTGGCTTTAACAAAAATTAATTTGGCACCTAAAGCTAAAAGGTTTATTTGTTCTGGAAAGCTTTTTGACCAAATTCAAATGATGGTTGAGAGGTGACGTGTGTTAGTTACTTATGGACAGAAAGGTGTCAGACAAGTGAGTATAATGCAATGCAGTGAAGTTGGTCATGACCCCGGCGGTGCTTTAGCATGTTGTAACCTCTATACTGAGCAGTGTGGGAGAAAGCAGAGTACGTGCCAGTCCAGTCTCCATCAACTTCATGGCCCTTGTCTGAGATTTCCTCAGCATCAGGACTGAATGTGAAAGACTGTAGAGCTGAAGTGGAAGGGAAAGGCAGGTTCAGCTCAGCTGGTGACAGACAGACAAGTTGAGGGACAAATTTCCCTTGTCTAGGTTACAACTTCTGCACTGTTGCTCATCTGGGGTTGAGATGACAGTTGGAGTGCCTGTTCTAAGAATTAAGGCCAGTGATAGCAATGGGAGAAATGGAGTTAATACCAGATGTCTTTCCTTGCCTGCCAACGCCCTTTCTCACTGATGCTGAGCAAGGTGAGCAAGCCAGACCTGTGAAGGATAGTCAGGTTGAATCAAGAGCCCAGGTAACCAGGCAAGTCCATGGTGATAAAGCAGGTCCAAGATCAAGTCAGGAACACAAGTCAGTGAATCAGGATCAGGTCCAGTGATGATGACCAGGGTCAGACACAGCCTAGCAATCACCTGGTAGGTCCATAGTGACAAAGCAGGTCCAAGGTGAAGCCAGGAAGTCAGTCCATGGATCAGAGTCCAGACTGCTGGAGCCTGTGGGGAACATTGATGGGCAGATATTTTTGTTGCTTTTGTTTGCGAGGCAAAAACAGGTTCTCCATTGCTGTAATAATAGCTATTCTGATAGAAGCAGAGATCATCTGATGTTGCTTCCGCCTGCTGTCACCCTTGAGCATCACCACTCTCTCCTGAATATGCGTGGCTTTTCAGTCCTCCTGTTGCCTGGAAGTCTGTGACTGTATGTCATTCTGAGCCTGTCCAGATTCCACCCATCTGTCCCTGCTGATGGAGACAGCAGGAGCTTCCTATCCACCTTGTATTCTGCCGTCCAGCTGCACCTACGGAGCTCTGAGGTTCTTTTTTAGAATGACAGTGGTGCTCAGAGACTTGCTGGACCTGTCTGTCCTCAGGCTGGTACTCAAGAATCTGAGAGTGAACCTACTGTATGACAGACATTGAGTAAAGGAATCCAGGCTCCCCAGAGCATGGGGATGGGCATCTCATCTGTCTGAGGGAAGGACTTAGTCTCAGCAGAAAGAGGAGAAGCAGGGTAAACTTAAGGTCTGACTGCTGTCCTGCTCTCTGCAGCTGTCATTGTGTCCGGGTGAGCTTCACGTATTGCTGTTGTATTACAAAAAACATACGCGTTCTTTTTAATATAAACTCTTTTCTTTGGTTTTGGGGTGGGGTTTTTTTTTTTTTGAAACTTAATGTTTATTTCTTGTTAGTCTCTGATGTAAAAAAAAAAAAGGCAGAATTCCACATTAATAGCTTGAAACAATTTTGTTCCTAGCAGTGAGAGGTGAAGTGTGAGAGGTAAAGACAGTTGTGAGCTCTCTCCCTAGCTCTGCCAATGCCCTTGATGAGGTGCCTTTGACTAGGTCACTCCTCCTCTGATTCAGCATCTTTGCTTGCAGCTTGCAGTACCGCTCTCCTATCTCCCAGAGGGTATCCTGCGATTAATTGAGGGATGTATCTAAATGGCTTTAGCATGCAAGCCAAAAGTCACCAGGGACAAAGCTTTTACTAGTGCAAGAATAAAGGTCAAGCCCTTGCTGACATTATTCTCTTGATTAATTAATACGCTAATATCTATAACTCCTCTTCAGCAAACATAATTTTGCCTCAACCCTTGTTTTGTTCATTTTTCTGTGACTTAACTCCGAGAGAGCTAATGAAAGGACCTAGGTGGAAAATACTGCTTCTCACCATATCCCTTGTTCCACCCCTTGGCATTGCCCTTGCTTGTCTGAGGGCTTTACAGATAAGTCCCCATGCCAGTTAAATGACTCTTTACTGGATACCAAAACAGACTTATCCCTTGATTAGGGATTTGAGGAGTGATATCTGATTTCTTGAATTACTAGGAAACTAGCGTGTGGAATTGACTGGAGGGGACAACTACATTTGATACTATTTTACTGCAGTGTTTTTCTATGGGAAATTGCAAGATCAATGGTAGAAAATGTTAAGGGAGCCTTTTGTTCCCTTGGTGAAGGCTGGTGAATGGCTGAGTAGCCATCAGTGACTGCAGGAAGGAGGTTTGGACTCTGTGACTGATATAGCCTGGGGGCTTAGTGTTTCGGGATGGCTGCTTTTGAACACAGAGTCTGTCCAGGATCTACTGAGGAATTGCTACCAATATCAGAAGATGCAGCAGTGCTTGGAGAGGAGCAGAAGGCAGAGTAAGCGAATGTGCGTGGTGAGGTGCAGTGAACTTGAACAATCCTTGAATGAGAAAGAGGGAGTATTCCCTCCAGGTTGCTACCCAGTGGGAAATCAAAGAAATGAAGAAAACCTCTCTTTGTCTCCTATTCAGCTCTTAGTTCCGCTTTGCTGTACTTTCCATTCCTTCGTGATTACATCCGTGTCTCAGTCAGGTATTGTTTTCTGCTTGAGTGGGGAACATTCCCTAAAGCTGTTCTGAGTGCACAATACTCTCATTCTCTTTCCTAGGACAATTTCAGACTGAATTTTGGCAGATTATACAAGTGCAAAATGTTTACTGTCCTGTATTACATCCTCATTTTCCTGTATCATTTATTTTTCCTTTGACAGATTTTTAACACTGTCAGTCTGATATGCATTAGAGGTTGAAGTGTATTACCATAATGCAGTGCATTGTGGGTAATCCCATGCAAATTGTTCTGTGGAGAATCATGCTAAATTATGTTCTTGCCAAAAAAAAAAGGAAAAATAAAGGCGCTTTTTTTTTTAACTGTTTGTCCTTTGGATTTCAGAGCAGCTGCCAGAGGCACAGGTTTAAGCCAGTTGTTTGACATTCAGCACCATGTGCAGCGATGCTTCTCCTCACAGGACACTGCTAAAAGGATGGTGTTGTGCACTACAGTGCTCTTTCTATATATGTGTATCTGATGTTTAGTTTTAAAACATTGCAAGCTTGTCAAAGGAAAAATCTGAGTGAATGTTGGAATGGTACAGCAAAGAGAAATGTCTCTTGCCGCTTTTTCCAACTCCATTGTGCAAACATCTATAGGAAACATCAGTTTTCATGAACTTAAAGGGCATCGCATGCCTCTTGGAAGTGGCAGATCTGATCGTATGTAGTGTTGGTTTTATATCTTTCTCTTCTTTTGTTCTCTATTACTAAGGTCGTTTGCTTTGAAACTGGCTGCTTTGTTCCTCCAAAGGTCAGTATACTTCCCCAAACTGAAGCAATAATCCTGCTTTTGGACAGAACACTTGATTGCAGTAGAAATGATTGCAATGTCACAAACAGAGGATTATCATTTTCAGTAGAAATCATAAAAGCAGGTTGAAAAGGACTCCTAAGAAAAAGGCAGCTTGTTCTTATGCAAATTTTCTCAGGTGTTAAGGCTGCAAGATAGGAAAACCCGAAAGCCTGTAATTTGGAGTCAGCACCTTCTCTTCTGGTAAACATTTGCCTGCTTTGCTGTGAATGGTCAGTGAGTTTTCAAAGACTTGAAGACTTGTAGTTTATTCTTGCAAGGCCTGTATGCTTCTCACCTGATGCTCTAGGAAGTGAATCATTTGTCAGCTGCTATGCATTTGCTTCCTGATGGTTTCCGCCTCTGAACAAGTCAATGCGGAAATATCCACGGCAGAATGAGGGGAAACCTATGCTGAATTTGTATGAGTCACATCAGTTATCCCGCTCGGTAGAGACAGCTGCCTCCCTCTCACCCCAGCTCTAGCTCTCTGATCTTGTCTCCCTTTCTTCAGTCTGTTCCCTACAGTCTTCAAAGACCTAATTTCTTTTCCTCTTTCTCTCCAAAAGAACAGTAAGTGGAGATGTTTAACTGGGCCTGTGCTGGTGGGATCATATGGGAGCAAAGGCTTATAGGCGGTTCACATAATTTTGCATCCAACTGCCAGGTCTAACTGATACTCCTCCTTGATAAAGAAGTCCAGATTTCTAAGGTCATGTACACGCTGCTGGTCAGTTCATTGTGGAACAACACCATGGCTTCATCTCTCCTGTAATAAAGTAGTTGGATCTCCATTTTTGTTTTCCTTTAAATAATCATTTTTCCATCCAAATTTAAGGTTAAAATATCCATCAGCCATCTTAGTGGCTGCCAGTTTACTTTGTACCACTGGACATGTGGGCTGAAGATAAAATGAGCCTTTGGACTCTGCACACCTGTAAACTCTGGTTAGCAGTTGATGGCAGCTGTTTCACCTGAAAGAAATTTCCTGGTGTTTGATTTCTGACTGTGGAGTCCACATTCCGGGGACTCATCACAGGATGTTCCTCCTAAACCAGCCTCTAAATGAAATGATCAGTGACTTGCCCTTGGGCCATCTGGCAAAATCTCCCTTTGACCCAGGTTTCTCATGTACCCTTTAACTCTTTATATGGTATTACTGTATTACGTGTTGGTTACGTGAAGCTGTATTAATCAGAGAAGACTTCAAAGAGTCCTGTAGTACTTTTGCCTGAATTACCCTCAGTGTTATCAACCATTCTCTAGGTGCCTAGTACAAAGTATTCAAAAGAAAGAGAAAAAAAGAAATGATCAGATTTTCACTGTTATTGCCAATTTTTCTGTTAAATGTGACAAGTTGCAAGAAGGGTCCTGTCAGAATGATTATGTGGACACTTGTAAGAAAACAGCCAACAAGCTCCTAGCGTGTACTCCCATCCTTCAGTTTCAAAGGGAGCAGTTACCAGGCTGGGGGAAGCCCTCACCTATGCAGAGTCTCTTTTCTCTCTGATCTGAGCTGGGCATAGATACCTTTTGTGCTTTCTCATGTGCCTTTAGCTTGGAAAAATCAAGGACTCCTTTGTTGTTTTAGAAATGCTAATACAATAAATTGTAGAATCATAGTTGCTACCCGTCACTGAACCTGAGGTTGTAGGGAGTGATAGGTGGGAAGGCCAGCTTTGATGGTGTTTGCTGAAGATGACCAAAGAGAATTTGTGATATGAAAAAAAGAAATTAGCCTGAGGGGGAGTCATTTATAATTTAGAAAAAAATCTCAGGTAGCTCTTGAGTTGTATCAGCATAAGGGGATGGGCGTACAGTGCATGAAAGTTTAGAGTAATGAAAATTGAAATGGGAAAGGAAGGTGCAGAGCTGTACATGGCTCTGTGTCCTTGTCTCTCACCTGTGGATCTTTGTGTGAGGACCTATTTAAAGTAAGTTTTTAAGGAGATCAACACACAGAGAGTCTTAGGATAATCTCTTCTGAACATGTGCACATAATTATTCCACCGTGGAAGCTGGCATGTGGCATGTGATGTGGTCTGGGCAGGAAAACCGCTACCAGGTAGAAGCTCTGCTCTGAGGCCATTGGCAGAAGATCTCAGAGGAAAGGAGTGATTTTTGTGGAGTGGAGGGTTATGTCTGGAAAAAAGAACTGTGCTTCAAGGCATGATCAAAAAGCTTTGGAAGAAAATATGGAACCCTCAGGACTGGAATAATGATTGTGTAGGCTGAGATTTGGATGCATACTGGAGCTATTTGTGCTGCCCTGGAGCCACAGGCACATTGGCAGAGCTGATAGGCAGCCAGGACGGGAACAGAGCAGGATGCTGTGGGACCACGCTGCCTGGTTTATTCACAAAGACAATGCTTGCAGGTTGTCTGATGTGTTATTTTGTATTTGGCTAAGGTTATAACTCACAGAATCAGAAGAAGCCCAGGTTTTGTTCCTGTAGGAGTTGTAAGGAAACTAAGGAACAGAGGATTTGAACTGCTAAAAAGAAATCATTAAAAATGGCCAACTGACTAGATAGGAGTCTGTCTAAAACATGTTTAACAAGGTGCTAATTATAATTCCTCATGTACAAATCTTACTCCATGGAATGAGAGAACCACCAGTAACAGAACCACAGGCACTGGAGTGACACAAGGATGAGGAAACATAATGACTAAGAGTGGTAACAGTGTCTTGATAATATGATGGATTATTTTGAAAGGGGCATGGAGGATGAAGGAGAAAGGGTATATAAAGTTCTGCCCATGGCTTTCAAGGGTGAACCAAGACTAATATTCATGCAGACTGGGTTGCTGGGCATCCCAGATGAGTCAGCTCATAAAAAGAGAGCTTCCTGCAAAAAAAAGCATCAGGAAATTTTGGGAGTTACGGAGTGAGACAGAAAAGGACTGTTTGTGTAGTCAAAACATACTTTGAAAGCCTCGAAAAAATAGGTGGGATACATAAGGCATGCTTGGGATGGAAAGAAATTGATAGCAAGTTGACTCCAGCTACCAATCTGAGTTGGTGGTGGTCAATATAATTGTAATGACTGTAAGGAAAGGAAAACAGTAAGATAATAAGAGTTACTGTTTGCAGCTGATACAAATTATATGGTAGGAAGGAGGTCTTGAAAGATTGTGGGTGCTAGAATGGAAGATGAAATACAGGCAGTGGCAGGGGTAAAGCATGTTTGAAGGAATAGTTTAAAGCATTCAGACACATGGTTGAACGCTGAATTAGCTCTAACCATTCAGGAAAACATAAGTAGCTATTATAAAGACAGCTTGATAGAGTTGTCTGTGCCATGTGCAGCAGCAGTAATAAAGAAAAAAATGAATAAGATGCCTGCATGTGTGAAGAAAGAGCTAGACTTGGAAGATGTTATAATACCCCTATAGATGTGAATGGTAATACCTCCTGTGGAGTGCTGTGTGTGTTATGGGTCATTTCTTTTGTAAGAGACAAAGCAGTGATGAAGAGGGTCTAGAGGGAGCACATGAAAGTGTTTAGTGGCCTGGAAGGCAGCTTCAGTACAGGGAAAGCATTAGGGATACTAGAGCTATCGTGTTGTAAAGGGAAGGAGTAAAGCATTACAGTGCAGAGAGTGCAGCAGTGTGCAGAAGTAACACTGAGCAACGCGCTGGGGAGAAGGCTTTGCAGCAGTGTGGAAGTTTGGCAGCAGCGTAGCAGGAAGGAGGCTCGCCGTCCCGTTGGATTCTCCTCTACATAACATTGCTGCTGGGCCAAGACACAGTTTCACTGGTCTGCCAGTCTCCGTAATGTACTGGCATGGGAGCAAGGAAATGGAAATAATGTGGGGCAGAGTGTTATCAGGTTGAAACAATGGGGGTGATGTCTGGGTCATGCTGTGTTGGCTTCTCACTAAATCTCCTCTAGTGCTTCAACCCCTTTGTTGGTGCAACTGTGAGAGGTACCATGATCGCGGGGTCTCATTTTGGATGGGGAAGAAAAGGACACTAGCTTTGGTGCATCATTTTGGTCAACACATATTTTCCTCGCCTCTCTGATGGGAATAATAGCACGTATTTTTTTGGTATGAGAGGGAATGGCTGAAAGATTTCATCCACTGCAGTTTATATCACAGTGAGTTTTGCGATACAAACTGCTTTGGAAGTTCCCAGTATTGTTACTTTACATACTTTACTTTAAAGCCACACAGAAAAATAACAAGGTGTTGTGTAATGTAATACAAGGATATGAGGCCATTTCGTGAAAAGAAGATGCAACAATTGATTCTTTATGTAATACGTAATTAACCTGGGGATCACCACAGTGGATGGTATTATGAAGACAAATACCTCATTAAAATTTTTTAAAACAGGTTGGACAATTTATGAATAACATCTGCATTTACATTAGCCAGAATAAAGTTATAAGTATCATAAATCCTTTTGTTCCAAGGCATATGGTGACCACTAACCAGGATTAGAAAATTGTTTTACTCCCATGGTGAAATATGGCCAAACTGGGTAAATTCATAGCTGAAAATAAGGCTTGGGTGGGCCAAGAGTCTGGTCACTTTTCTGTACACTGAAGTTATTTATGTAGGCAAACTTTAAAGTGGAAGTAGAGAGGGAGGAAAAGTGATCCAGGGATTAGGCTGCCAATTTAGGACTTGCAAAATTTCAGCTTCTTGCTTTTCCAGACTGCTTTTAAGAGCTAATTCATTTGACACAGATTCTCAGACATACTTAGAGCCCCAGCTCGTGCTTAATCATCAGATACCTCAGGCTATAGCCTGTCTGTGACTTGTTCCAGGTTCCACAGTTTCAGAGGGTAGGAAAAAGTATTCATGTGAGAGAAAGTCATAGATAGACTACTGATGAATTTTCAAGGCACTGTCAGATTGGGTGATACCAGTTAACCTGTTGGAAATACTGGGAGCGCAGGCAAGAAAGGTGCTTTCTTGAATAAAGCACTCAATTGCCACCACTTTCTTTCCTCATGCTTCCCCAGAGTCTTTACGTGACTTTGAATGGTGTCCTAGTTCTGTTCCCTGTCTGCCAAGTAGGAGGCTGAAGTGTCCTGGACCAACATTTATTTTCCTTTATGAATTAGTGTATTGGGGTTTTTTGTTTCATTTTTGTTGGTTGTTGTGGGGTTTTTTAAATTAAAAAAAAGAGCATTGCCCTTTAGTTTGTTAGCTCTACTATCAAATGCCCTCTGGACAATCACTTCCAAGAGCACTCTTCTTCATTGGGTGGTGGAGGCAGCCTTCTCCTCCCCAGAAATGTCTACAGTCCTTAGATCAGAACTTGAGACACTCCTGACCCCATCACTGTGAAACAATGCAGACTCCTCCAAAGTGCTCAGTTCTGGCCTGGCATATCACTCAGCCTCTTCTGTTCTGTTTGAAAAGACACTGTGGGATGAGGGCATTGTCTAAAAAGAAAGGGATAATCTGGTGATGCCAGTCAGGTTCATCCAATCCCTAAAAATAGGTCCTTAGCGTGTCACACAGTAATGAATGAGACAGAAAACCAATGTATTACTCAACTTTATTGGAAAGCAAGAACTCTGCAAAGAATAGCATCTTTCTGTATGTTTTGTTGGCGTAGCGGAATATACCCTCATTTCTCTTTCTGTTTTTGTTCATCTTTTATTCTGGACATGACCACCCTTCACAATTATCACCCATGTTTTAAAAAAAACCAGACAACATAGTCTGTCCCTGTGCTGTTCAAGAAGCAGTCTGGCAAAGCTGAGCTTTCTGGTACCCTGGACCGCCTTCAGTCTTGTACAGCAATGCAGAACAGGTGTACCAGCATCCCACGGACGTGGAAGCATGCCCTATCCAACTAGTAGCTCCCCGTGTGAGTGTGCAGTCTTTGGGGAGGTGGGAAGTTAAAGCCACCTCTGCCTTCATCCTGGATGATTTTCAATTTATTGACATAGAATATGAGATAGCGTGTGGAATATAGTGGCCAAGCAAAGTGGCCAGCTAAGGTTGGAAAACGCAACGTATATAATTTCTTTGGCTCTTCCAACACATGATGAGCTTGCCAAATGTTAAGGATTGAGTAATTCATGGGAGCCAATTGAGGAAGGGAGAAAGGATGCTAATGGAGGAGCAGAGGAGAAGTTGGGAAGGGAGAAAAGGATGGAGGGAAAGGACAGGGAGACAGTCGTGGAAGTACTGCGAGGGAAAGGTGTGGAGATGGGAATGTCAGGCAAATAGCAAGTCAAGCACAGCAGAGAGAAGTAGGAAACCCTTCCCCACTGTAGACCTGGAGAATTTGAAATCTAAATAGTTGTTTTGCTGGAGAACTTGGCCACAAGTCGTTCTGTTTGCTAGATCCCCAGTTCTCCTTTGAGCAGGTTGTTCCGGACTCTCTCTCCAGCAGATCAGAGGAAGAAGGTATTTCATTGTCCCATTCACTCCATTCCTTGAACTGTGTTGCCTGTAATATACATATCTTTAACTGGACAAAAAGTGCATTTGGATGATTAAAATAATAACCACTTCTGTACCCGAGAAGTTTGCCCAGCCCCAGCTCAGGGAAAACACCAAGTTCAGCAAAATTTTGAGAGGAAAATGAAGACATTGTCCCACAGTGTCTTTTCAACCAAGGCAAGCTAGATCTTGTTTCCTCACCGTGTGGCCAAAGTACCTAATGTAATGAGGACAGACGTTCAGAGTGAGGCACACCTCTCCAAGGGTGAGAAGGGGCTAGAGGTTTCCATTAGCTTTCCTCTTGTTATCATTCCTCTATATCAGCATCCATTGACCTCAAAACCCCTCCCTGTTTCTTGTTCTTTAATCTTTCCTGTCCTTTTATCTTCTGTCTCTAACTCCAGTCCCTCTCATGTTTCTTTCTAGAAATTCCTGCTAGCCTATTTTTTTTTCTTGCATCTTCAGCCTTTTCTGCTTGCTTAAACTTCTTGAAATCTTTTGGCCCAAATTCCCATCCCCATGCCCTTCACTTCATCTGTTTTGCATGCCATACCTGCTGCTTAGGGATCTCTGGGTCATGACAAAACCCGGCTTATTCCCTACTGTCCTAACTGTCTAAATAACCTGTTCCCCAGCGTGTGTCTGAATATTTTCATTTGCAGGGGTTGAAAGGACAGTATCTTCCAGGGCTGGCCCAAGCTAAAATTAAGGCTGCAAACACCAGGCACTGCATGTTTCATTCTGCTCCTTCGTTTATCCTCTAGAGCCTGCAAATGGTTTCCATTAGTATTCTGAGGGAGAGCTCACTGATGGAATTAGTGAGAAACCAGACTGTCAATTTATTTATATCCAGCCTTAGGGCATAACCATTGTGCATGTGTAAAGCTATTGAGATGCAGAGAATATTCTGTAAGTTTGTATGTATATGTATTGACTGGAAGTGGATTTGCAGTGAAAAGCTATTGCCCCAAGGACTGAACAGTGACCAAAAGTAAGAGAGGCCACTGAAGTGGCCTTGCTGCATGCCAAAGATCCCTTTTCTCTGAGGACAGGAAGCAATTGATCCCTCTGAAATCTTTTGTCTACTTGTGTTTATTAGTATCTTGTAACTCTAATTTTACTGTCGCTCTACTTACCCTTGTGAAGAAATTTCTAATTTAACTTCTGGAGTCCTTCCACCTTCTTCAGCAATATCCATGATATGAAACTATTGCTGCCTTTGGCTGCGGGAGTGTTTGAAACATATGAGTAATGAATAACAAAGTCTTTCCATTGCAGTCTCATTTAGCCTGTGAAGCATTCTGAGGGCAGGGTGAGAGATATTGGAAACATTTAGCTGTGGTTATTTATTTGATGCATGAGTGCTGAGTATGAATGAACTGTTTTTTCCAGTATGATTTGATCAATTTTGTTCAGGAAAATTTGTATTGAGAAAGTCCTGGCCAAGTGATAAGCCAAGGAATAGGTTTTTTTTTCCCTGCTCCCCAGTATCCTATTACTGTGATGATGTCAATTAAAAGGTGCAGGTGAGTATCCTACTGCCCCAGCTGTTGTGCTAGCAACAGTTTTGGCAGAAAAGACAAGAAATTAATTGGTCTAAGTAGACCAAGAGTTAATAGACTGATTGTCTGTTTCATTCATCTGATTGGCTGTGTCACCTACATCTGGAATTTGTTTCTTCTCATGAAAAATAAATATATCAAGACTTGGCCTGTTATTAGGTGTCACCTCCTCCTGTGCTGTCTGTTGCAGTATGAAAATGTGAAAAGGGATTAGGAAAAGTTCTTTAACTCCTTTATTCTCTATAATAGCTAAGAAACAATTAACCTGTTATCCCTTATCATGATGCCTACAAAAGATTGTAGGACAGGGCCCATGGGACCAATGGATGTATTTCTCTGGCGCAGTGGAGCGTGATGTATTAAGCTGATGCTGGTCCAGACTGATACTTCCATACAGCAGAGAGCAGAAACTATGCAATGTGAGCTGACCATTAAAGTAGGATAGCTTTGTTAGCGTGTTTCTGATGCTGGACTAATTAGGACTGATGAGCTTGTCTACAGCTTTCTGGTGCAGAGATGCTGTTTCCTGCTTCAGAATTTACTCAGATTCTACTGGCTTGGAAGACATTGCACTGTGCTCCACTCCACATATAGACATGTCCAAAGGAGGACAGAGCCATAAAGCACTGTGCTAGAGAGAAAGATGGGGTCATTGAGAACCCAGACTGGCATGACACTGCAGCGGAGGTGCTGCCAGGCAGAGCAGCTTGCTCCTGTACAGCTGTGGTAAATGGACCGTATGCTGTCACTACATGCAGAAGCAGCAGCACAGCTTTACTGCCATGGAGGTGTGCTTCCTACCAGTTTATTAACCGAACCAAGGTGGACCACTTCTACTGTTCTTTTCTTCTTGCGTTTCTTGTAGAATAGTTTCACAACTCTGAATTGTAAGCACAATCTCAAAATTTTTACAACTATGTGTGCTGCAGAGCTACAAGGGATATGCCTGGAGACCAGGCTTCCCTTTCAACAATGCGAGAGGGACTGATCATTCACCACTACACCAGCTCCTGGCGTTGCTGGCAGATGCCATCAATAACATTAGTTCTATGTGTCAGCTCTGTCAACAGCTTCAGTTTAATGGCAGTCACGCTATGTACCTCCAGCTCCACCCTCTGAGAGCTGAGGAGGGAGGAAGGAAAGAGAGAGAATTATCTGAGTTTAAAAACAAAAGTCTGTCTGTGCTTGAAGTGAATAAAGTGTATTAACAAGTAATCCTCTACCTGAGGTTTCCAGCTGTTACTCCTGAGCTGTCTGGTATCAAAGCAATAAGGGTCCATCGTACAGCAGCGAACTTCAGTGCGTGAGCAATTACTGTCTCAGGCTTCTGAGGTATATTATAGTTTTATTATTATTATTTCTCCACTCATAGTTTCTTAAGGCCTCTTCATATCCTGAATAAAGCCTTAGGGAATCATAAAGCCACAGGCAGTGTTTTAGCACAGTCACTATTCGCATCTCCTGGATTGATAGGTATTTAGTATGTTGCCTTGATCTTGGAAGCAGGACTCTGAGATGCACGCCGGGGAAAGCCACGAGATGCTCTTTGTATTTTTTTTCCCCTGAGAAAATCACTCTTTTGCTGCGGAAATGATATATTTTTGCTCAGAAATGTCACCACTTCTGCCTGCCGACGGTAACTCTGTCACACTAAAATATCTTAAGACTTTTAAAGTAAAATAATAAAACATTAAGGAATCTATACAGAGCTGCTAAGCACTCTCATTGTTTTTCATTAATGACCGTTGGTTGTCAGAAGCCTCTCATTCTGTTTTCTTACCATTATCAATTATTGCTATAGTTCGATGTACCTGGATCTTGCTTGTCAAGGCTTGCAGTGGAGGTGAATAGGTTGAGGAGAAGAAATGGCGGCAGAAATTTGCCCATTGTGATAAAAATACTAAAGAGACTGTTCTGAGAACAGATGTAAGTTCCCCTGAGACCCTAGACCCTGACTAGCACTGGGGCTCGGATTGTTTCTGTGATCTTCTGGGCAGGTCCTGAGCTTATCTAGTTGTCCAACCACTCTGTATATATTTGAGCTCTGTATTATTTTGTGTTGTTCGTGCTCATCATCATAATCACAGATTCATGCTTCATTCAGCAGTTTTCAGAAAGAAAGCAGAATTGCAACATCTTTACTATAGGAAAATATATTTTTTATCAGATAGGGTAACTGTAATACCAGATGATATTTGTATATGTTCAAACCGCTAGAGATCACGTGATTTTCACCCTGAGTAGTTTCTGTCCCCTAACAAATATGCACAAAAAAAGCTTTGGAAGATAGTTGCAGAAGTTTATGTGAGAAATGTCTTCTTTCTTCCATTTACCTGCATGTTTTTGGCTCAGAAATATTCTTTCAGCTCTACAGACCTAAGGATCCCAAAGCACTTTACAAATGCAACATCTTTCTACAGAAAAAGAAAAAAATCAACATGAGGTCAGAGCTCAGCCTGCTATCATGGATTAGGGGAACATGTATGGCTTCGTTACCCATTAGATGTCTAGTAACAATTATCTAGTAGAGAGTTAAGTTCAGGCTGTGCTGGCTTGGAGCTCGCACCATGCATGTGGTTAGTGTCAGGACTGCGACTGTGGACTCCTGAGAGTTGCTAAGGAAACGGTCTTGGAAATGGAGCTGGAGCTCTTGTCAGAAGATTGGCTGCAGAGATGTTTTGTGCTGCAAAAGCGCATGGGGCTGCTATTGGCAGAGGCAGCAATTGTTCAGCAATTGATTCAGCCCCTGATGTGATAGCATCAAGGAGTACGTGTGATGCGGTCACTAAATGCCAGATGTGAGGGGTTTTGTAGTTTCTTAGTTTCTTTTCAGTGTATCTGAGCTTTGCTGGTCTCCTGCCCTCTCGCTGCTTGCGTGAAAATACCATCGATTACATTGACTTACTCCTATGCAGGCCCTTGTTGTGTTCCTTCTTTGCTACATCTTTATTTTATTGTTTTTAATTAGTGGAAAAACAAACACAGATGATTCATAATTAGGGTTCTTCCAAGCAAGGATTCACAGCTTGGAGGAGTCCTCCCTTGAAACATGATGTTGATAATCCAAATCCTGTTTGTGCTTCTCGGTCTTTGCTTGTCTCTTCTAGAAAGACATCAGCTTTTAATAGACTGAGAAATTCCTTAGAGGTGTTTGTTATTTTGCAATTACTTTGCAATTGATTTTCTTAAAAAACAATTCATATCTTGCTAAAGATCTCTTCCCCTCTGTCTCTCTCACCAGTTTCCTTTTCCATCTTTGCCACTGTCCAGTGTTTAAAATCATAGGACCTATTTTTTTCACGTTGCTTAGGGAGAAGACTCGTCTACAGAGAGGAAGAAAAAATGAGTCCTAATGATTTGTAAAAGTGGATTTACAGTCAGATCCTCCTGAGGTCTGAGTCTAATTCTTACAATGACTTCTTCTGCAAACGTAGTCAAGGCAGTTAAACTGTCTGTCTCTGTTGCCCCATTTGTCAAATAGGGCTTCTGGAGACCGAATGTTGTCAGTTAATTTACAAATTATTCTGCAGGGGAAATTTCTAAGTGTAGCAAATGCGAACAAACCCCTTATTCAGAATAGAAGGAGGAATGTTATGAATTGTCCTTTTGCAAAACAAGCCTGACTCTTTCCATGCACCTGTGAAATGCACACTCAACAATGAGACTTTCTGCCTCTCCCCATCAGGGCCTGCAGCTGGGAACTCAAGAGCTGGAGGAGATGGGAAGCAAGTTTTGCCTTGGTTTGCTCATTCTGCACCTCAAATCCCTGCCCTGCAGCACCAAGTTGATGGCTCAGGCAGCACTCCTGCTAGATCTGGATGAAGAGATGACAGACCGGGCACAAAGGTTAGTGACAGTATTCAAAGCATTCTCCTGTGGTAATCAAGTTGGTGAGGATATTTTTAGGGGTTTAAATCTGCAGAAATGGGCTCTCCTTATGGCTGAGATTTGCATCTTGGGAACTGGAGTGTACTGGGAGTGATCAGACGTGAATATACAACTGATTCCCAATGAAACTACTGAAATAGTGGTTCCCCGCCCTGCGTCTGTCCATGTGGATAAAAATGGTGGAAGAACCTGATTTCTTTTTCTGTGAATTTCCATTTTTCTCTCAAAACTGATCACTGGAGCATAGGGATGGTACTACCCCAGAAAAAGGAAACAGCAGGAAACGTTTTTCAGCTCACTGGAGTGTCAGGTGGTGTTCTGTCCACCTCAGATCCTCCATGGAGACAATCTCTTACAAGAAAGACATTCTCTAAGAGCTGCAGGGCAGACAACAAATATTGCAGCTAAGAGAATGAATTTGATGATGTGATTTAGAAACTGTAGGCCTGATTCTGCAAGTATCCCAAACATTCGTCTTTTCCTCACTGAATTGAGTCCTGCAGACATATAGAGCATAGGTTTTTGACTTTTTGGTGCATAGAATGGAGTCTTGATCCTACTGATTATTTAAGATGTGTTTTTCAAAATTGCAAAATTAATTTCTTTGCTTCCTGCATTTAATGGGTTGTATTTAAATGAGGTTGTCCTGTTATAAATGTATGGTGACTTTGGTTTGCATAAATGTCAGAGTATGGATTCTTCAGCTTGAATTTGTGATGAAACAGAAATATGTATATTCTTTGTAGACAACCATCACTTGTTAGTGCTATGTGCAAGCACATATGCTTGCAATAATGTTTTTCCAAGAGAAATCAAGAAAGTAAACTTTGTGATGTGATATGATTTGAAGCTCCCCAATGGGTTTGTCATCAAAGAGCTCTCTCAGCTTCATCAATGAAAAGCAAGCTTTTCAGCTGCAGAAATGCTGCCATAATTTATAGCAGGCTTCCAGTCTTCCCCCTGCAGGAATACTTAACCAACATTACCACCACCTGTTCCTCATACCGAAAACCATTCTTACAAGCTCGTTCGCAGCTTTTAATGTTTATGAGGGACAATGAAAAAAGAGGGCTAAAACATAGAGACATGCCTTTAGATTAGCTGTGCTCACTTGTACGTATGAACATATAAATGAAGCAATTAACATGTACACTAAACATCATCCATGTTCTGGACAGCTATCCAACAAATCATTGGTAGATCATTAGACAGAACTGCTGAAGCCTGGCTAGGTGGATGGATTTGAGATATAAATCAAACTCTCACTTTTGAACTACAGCTAGAAGAGATTTTGCATGAAAATAACTTCTCTCATGAAAAGAAAAACATTGAACCCTGCTTAGCCTCAGACGCTGGAAAAAAAGCCACCTGGTCACAGTAGCTCTGTGACCACTGTCCCTGATCTTTATAGTCTTCTGTTACTATTTTCTTTAGTTGGCTTTATGTTAATGGGGATTCATCCTATTTTCCCAGTATACTGTGGTAGTTGTTCAGTAACCGAATAATAGTAAGAAGCTCTCTAATTACAAATATTTTTAAAGAAGTTAATAAAAAAAAAAAAGTTCACTACTTTCTAAAACTCCCATATTATTCCAAATGCGTCCATGGTAGTTGAAAGCAAAGCCTTCTGTCCTTTCAAGTTTGCCCAGCATTAGTGAGTACCTCCATGGCATCCAGGGATCTAATGTCACTGTTAAATGCACTGTTACAGTTACCTGTTCATTTTCAATCTACTGTGTATAATTGCTGGTTTGTGGAATTTTGGTAGCTTTAGGCGCAATTTATTATCATTTGCAGACTAGGTAAACAGTTGAATTGTTTAATCCCACCTAGATATGTCATATTACAGGAGCTTGCTGCAGAAGGTTGGGGGAAGGGAGACGTAGGGACCAAGCGGTTTGCTAATATATTCTTTTTTAAAACATAAATAATTTATGGAAAATGACTGTGCAGTATATTGATTCTGATTCCGAAAAATAATACTTTGCTTCTGAGTTTCTGTGAGTCTGCGTGATTTGATTTTAGAGGGAATAGGAGCCCTACTGCAACCAATGGAAGACTCCAGAACACAGAGAGCACACTGGTACGGGCAGGAGGGCATCTCACAGAATCACAGAATGGTAGGGGTTGGAAGGGACCTCTGTGGGTCATCTAGTCCAACCCCCCTGCCCAAGCAGGGTCACCTACAGCAGGCTGCACAGGACCATGTCCAGGCGGGTCTTGAATATCTCCAGAGAAGGAGACTCCACAACCTCCCTGGGCAGCCTGTTCCAGTGCTCCGT